>ORJL011767254.1_pt1 | contig 117370 bp, 128 predicted proteins | sample 1779941 | NCBI WGS metagenome assembly ORJL01 (sample SAMEA104232317, study PRJEB22302) | groundwater metagenome | biome: forest; feature: aquifer; material: groundwater | place: USA | collected 2011-08-07 | depth 5.8 m | reverse complement strand
CGTGCGACCTTTCTTGTGCTCCAGCCTCTGTACTTAACCAATCTTACTGCTTCCATGCGGATTCTTGGCATATGTGGATTTTTTGTATACATGGCTTGGATTGTATCTGTCTTAGTGATTCCAAGCTATTGGGATATTACGGTTGATTTGACAAGCTTTACGCTTTATGTTAGCATATTTTCAGCTGATTTGAAATCCCGCACTTTTGCCTCGTCATGAGAGGACTTTGGATTTCGCTGCTAGCGAGCAATGACTATGTGTCTTATCCCACATAGCCAGTAATTTGCTCAACCCAATTCCCATGACGGGGCTTGCTCGTGTGTCATGGCACGAGGGATAAGCAAGTTTTCCGAAAGGAGAACAAACATGAACGCACTTCATCTGCAACCGTTTGTTTGGATCGACGCAATAGACAACGAGGAGCAACTCGTTGCCATGTTGAAACACAAACGGGAAGTACCGGTCACCAACATTGGCTTGTCCGAAAAACTTGCCAATCTGTTGATCGCGGACGACGTGGAAACCCTCCACGACTTCCTTCAGGAAACTGTGATGAACTGCTTACATCTCGCAGGAGATGATAAGCAGGCATTCCAGGACCTCCGCTTCAAGCTTGAGTGGTGGCGAAAACAACAAGAAGAGCTGGGGGAGTATGCGGCGGCGGTCGAAGACAGTCCGAAGACGAAAGTCGTCTGGCTTTCTCGACACGACCTTTCTCCGGCACAAGTGTCGGCGATCCGCGCGCTTCACGGCGAGGACATGGAAGTGGTGAAGGACCCGGTGGTGTTCTCAAGCACCGATGGGCTCGCGGATTACATCCGCAACCACTCCGACAACTTCGTCTACGCGGTCGCCGGTGCTCCGCACTACATCGCGGCCGCGCTCGCGGGCCTGAACTTCGGGGTGTTTGAGAATCACCCGCAGAAGCGGCAGGATGGGAGCTTCGGGCTCGCCGCCGTCTACCATGTGGACGGTTCGCTCAAGAAGGTCTGGGTCAACCCTGACCCGACGAGCGACAAGGGCGAAGCGCTGATTCCCGTCGCCCGCTAACGCGCCGCAATCGCGAGAAATAAAACCGGGTTGAGTATGCGGACTCAACCTACCAATTCCAGGCCTTGGACGCTACGCGTTCGGGGCCTGCTTCATTTTTCGCCACCGAAATAATCTATTCTAATGTTCTTAAGAACATTAGAATAGATTAACCAGTTATATTCCTTACGATCACACAACGACTGTAGCTTTTTAAGCTACAATCTTTTGATTAACGAGAAATTAGTGTATCGATACCCGCTTTTTCTAGCGTGCCTCTTTTGTCCACTACTACATGTAGTAGTGGACAAAAACTCTATTACTTACTTAACCACTTAACCAAATTCCCATTTAATAAAAAATCTCCCGTTTAAGCGAGAGATTTTTTTATTACTTCTTCGGCGTGGCTCTTGCCCAGGAAATCTTTTACCTTCACCCACTTGTTGGGCTCAAGCTGTTTATATGTTTCAAAGAAGTGCTTGATTTTGGATTTGAGGTGTTCTCCAAGGTTGTCTACTTCGTTTACATCTGAAAGTTCCGGGTCTATCTTTGCTGTCGGCACAGCGATTATTTTGTGATCAATTCCTCCCTCATCTTCCATTTCAAGCATTCCAATCGGGCGCGCCGACACCATCGTTCCCGGGAACAGGGGAGCGGAGGTTATTAAAAGAACGTCCGTCGGGTCGCCGTCTTCGGCGTGCGTGTTCGGAATGAATCCGTAATTAAACGGATAGCTCATCGAGGTGTAAAGAAGGCGGTCTACGGCGATAACGCCTGAATCCTTGTCCAATTCGTATTTTACAGACGAGCCCTGAGGGATTTCTATAAAGACGTTTATTTCCTGCGGCGGATTTTTTCCGGCCGGTATTTTGCTTATGTCCATGGTTTTAATGATAACACAAAAGATAAAAATGAAAAGTCACCGCTTTCTTTGATGAGCCGGATATAGCACGGCCTAATAGTTCGTGGAAGTTTTGTTTATCGTTCATAAGTTTATTTTACCAGAACGGGGAATATGGTAAAGTGATTTTGATTGCCCAATCTCTTACGACTATAAAAAGAGGAGAACCTATAATTGCGGCAGGAACAATAAATATAAGTGCCCAAAAGTTTTTCAACCATTCAGCAAGAGCAACTCCGAAAGTAAAATTATCTCCATCTCCAGTAGTAGTTATCTCAAACGTATTATGTTTTCTATCTTTAATTGGTATTACGCTTTCAAATATATAGCGCATACTTTTATCATTTTCTTTTTCATAATAACTTTTTTCGTCTATAAGGGATGGATTTCGTCTCTTACTTTTTTCAAGGATTTTTCTGTCTTTTACTACTCTCCATAAGTGCCAAAATTCTGGTCTTGGAATAGGTAATACCCACCATCGCCGTCTTGATTCGTATTTATCGCCAACTTTCTTGCGATATCTCTTTCTAACGCTAAAAAAATACTCTGACACACCGAAAAGAAATGTTTCTTTTGGTAGATAAGCGAACTCGTTGATTGCGCGACCGGCGAGCAATCGCTTATCTCCCTTCTGGCAAAACTTTTTAAGTTGTTTCAATAGCCACCATTCACGGAATATAGAAAACATATCCCTCATTGTACTCCAAAATTTTTTAATCATAGGTCAGTAAAGTTTTTGTTTTGCTGACCTTTTTGGGTGAAAAAGGGGGTACGTGCGGTGAGGGGATACTCGCGCCACTTGATAATCTGTTAATATCTTGGTAATACTTTTCAATTTTTTGTAAGTAAATCAATGTTTTTTCCATGTCTGAAAAATCTTTTAGGCGGTTTTGACTCATACTCTTGATGCTTTAATATAAATACCAAGTGGGGAACTGTGGATGAATCTGGGGATAAGTAAGGGTTTCTGGGGATAAGTTTCTTCCGATAGCCCCTCGAAAATGAAATTACTCATTATGTTAGAAGTTTTTAATAAAAACCATGCTGCTAGGAGAATATAAACACAATTTGGATTCAAAAGGTCGGTTGGCAATCCCGTCGAAGTTCAGAGAAAAACTATCGTCGGGAGCCATCATTACCAGAGGACTTGATAACTGCCTCTTTGTTTTCGCGAACAAAGAGTGGGAACTATTGGCTCAGAAACTTATGGCATTGCCGTTAAGCCAGTCCAATTCACGCGCCTTCGTCAGATTGATGATGGCCGGAGCGAGCGATGTTCTTTTGGACAATCAGGGAAGAATTCTTATTCCGGATTATCTGCGCGGCTATGCCGGATTGAAAAAAGAAACGGTTGTGGCTGGGCTCTACAACAGAATGGAAATCTGGGACAAGGACAACTGGGAAAAATACAAACAGAAAACGGAAAGTTCGTCGGAAGAGATAGCCGAAAAACTGGGAGAGCTGGGAATTTAAAATAAGTGTCAGGTATCAAGTATCAAGATTTAATAATTATAATTTTATAAAATAAATTTCTTGACACGTGACACTTGAAACATGACACATCATATCCCTGTTCTTTTAAACGAAGTAATAGAGTTGCTCAAGCCGGAGCCGGGAGAATTTTTCATAGACGGCACGATTGATGGAGGAGGGCACGCGAGAGAAATCCTCAAAAGAATAATGCCGGGAGGAAAATTTCTCGGAGTGGATTGGGACGAAGCGATGATTGAAAAATTAAAAAGCGACGAGGAAATGAAAGGCGGCGTCGGCAGTGGAAATATAAAGTTCGTCAGCGGGAATTATGCCGACCTGCCGAACATCCTTGAAAAAGAAAATTTGCCGAAAGCCGATGGACTACTCCTTGACCTCGGATTTTCTTCCGAACAGCTTGAATCGTCTGAAAGAGGATTCAGTTTCAGGAAAGACGAACCGCTTTTGATGACCTACGACGAATCGGCGGTCCCTGTGAAAGAAATATTAAGGAAGATAGATGAGCAGGAACTTGCAAATTTGATTTTTGAATTAAGCGGGGAGCGTTTTTCAAGAAAAATAGCCGCGGCGATAAAAAAGAGCGGCAAGAGAAAACAGATAGAGACAACCGGCGAGCTAAACGAAATAATAAAGAGCGCCCTGCCGAGAAACTACGAACGCGGGCGCATCGAGCCGGCGACAAGGACTTTCCAGGCATTGAGAATATATGCGAACCGCGAACTGGAAAATATCGAAGATGTTCTTAAAAAGATCAGGAAAATAATAAAACCGGACGGACGTATGGCGATAATCAGTTTCCATTCGCTTGAAGACAGGACGGTGAAAAAATTGTTCAAGCGCATGGGCAAGGACAGGGAGATAGAAATTTTGACGCCGAAACCCGTGAGGCCGACCAGGGAAGAATCATCTCAAAACCCAAGAAGCCGTTCAGCCATGCTCCGGGCAGCCGTTCTAACATCTAACAAATTACAACTGACAATAAACGACTAAAAATTTCTACTACATTCTAAATTCTACTTTCTAAAATTATGACCTTTCTCCAACCGGAACAAAAAAACATTCTGAATTACGCTATTTTTGCGCTTGTTGCGGCCCTGATGATTTCGGCTTTCGGAGTTGTTTGGATTTATAACCGTTCGGTTAACCTTGAACACGGTATTTCGGCCGCGGAACTCAATATAAGGAAGATACAAACAGAAAAAGCCCAGACACAAGACAAAATTTTTGCCCTTTTAGGCGGCGTAAACGTCCAGAAATTTTCCAAAGACAGGAATCTAGTGGACGAAAAGAATCCTCAATACGTAAAAATCGGCAATCAAGCCACCACCGAACTGGCTGTCTCGCAGACAAGATAATTTTTACCGAAAATCAATTAACATTTTTGAATTAAACTCCAAATGAATCCCGTTAGAGACAACAAAACCTTGGAATATATGTTTGCCGAGAAATTATTTAAGATTGTAAGAGTAAATTTATCTGTGATATCACGGATGCGCTTTTTTAGGGCGCATCCTGTCTCTAACGGGATGAATCTCGTTAGAGACAATCAACAAATGATTTGTAAAATATCTTTTAATTTTTGCTCAAAAAAGTCGTTTGCCATTAAAACGGCTATTACGACCGCCCAGGGCGGTCTGTCTCTAGTGGGATGAAGAGACGTTTTCTGCTTTTAGCGATCGCCATAGCCGGAGGATACTTTTTTTTATTTTTTAAGCTTTACGATATTCAGGTTACCAAGGGAAATTACTATACAGCCAGGGCAGAATCGCAGTACAGGGCCGGGGGGCTGGTGGCCGCCAAGAGGGGAACGATATATTTTTTGGACAAGAACAACGTTAAACTGGCGGTAGCCATTGAAAAAGATTTCCCTGTCGTTTATGCGGCGCCAAGTATGATTGAAGACGCCCGGGAAACTTACAACCGGCTTCTTGAAATAATTCCGTCACTGCCGGCCGATCTTGAAAAGAAATTATCCGACAAGAAAAACAGCTATGTGCTTTTGCAAAGAAAAGCGGACCAGTCCTTGGCCGATAAGATAAAAAATGAAGCAATAAAAGGAATCATTGTCGATTCGGAACCAGAAAGATATTATCCCTCTGGTCCGATGGAGGCTCATATTCTCGGTTTTGTCGGCCCGAACAAGAACGATGCTGGCGAAAGCGGGAAGTACGGACTGGAAAAATTTTATGAAGAGATGCTTAACGGAGTTCCCGGGCGCACGGAAGGCGGGAAAATAATCCAGCCGCTTAACGGCGAAGACCTAACTTTGACAATAGACCCGAATATACAAAAAGAAGCGGATACTCTTTTGTCCAATCTTGTGCAGGGTGCCAAGGCCAAGGGAGGAGCTTTCATAGTTGAAGAACCGTCTACAGGAAAGATATTGGCAATGGGAGGATATCCGTCTTTTGACCCCAATGACTATTCGCAGTCCGATATTGGCAACTTCATTAATCCGGCCGTCCAAAAAATTTACGAACCAGGTTCTGTGATGAAAGTGATTACCATGTCTGCGGGAATAGACACTGGCAAAATAACTCCGGAGACGACCTATATAGACAAGGGGGCGGTGACCATAAACGGAAAGAAGATTGAAAACCATGATTTTAAAACACATGGGGCATACGGTTTGATTAACATGACAAACGTCATTGAAAAATCACTGAATCTCGGAGCCATTTTCGCGGAAAGTAAAATCGGCAACGAGGCATTCAGAAATTATCTCGTTAAATTCGGCTTTCAAAACAAAACCGGCATTGACCTGCCGGGAGAGATTGCAGGCAACCTAAAGCCCCTTTTCGCCAGTTATATCGTCCAAATCAATTTCGCGAGCGCGTCGTTTGGCCAGGGAATAGCGGTGACTCCCATAGGACTCATTACTGCGATGGGCGCCATCGCCAACGGCGGACAGATGATGAGGCCATACATTAATAATGCTCTTAAACCTAAATCGCTTGGAACGATTATCAGTTCATCTACGGCAAAACTTGTGACACAAATGATGATTTCCGCGGTGGATAAAGCCGGAGTTGCCAAGTTTTCCGGTTATTCTATTGCCGGGAAAACGGGCACCGCTTATATTCCCGACCCGAAAACAAAAGGTTATAGTGACAAAGTTACTAATACCTATATTGGATTCGGCCCGGCGACAAATCCGCGTTTTATAGCTCTTATAAAACTGGATGATCCAGAAGGCGCACCCGTGGCTGCTCTCACAGTCGTTCCGGCATTCCGCGAATTGGCGCAATTTATATTGAATTATTACAATGTGCCCCCGGACAGATTATAAAATCCTAAGCACGAAATTCTAAATTCTAAACAAATCACAAACTTGAAATTTAAAATCCCAAACAGTTTAGAATTTGAAACATTAGAATTTGTAATTTGTTTAAAATTTAGATATTAGAATTTAGAATTTTATTGAATATATGAAAAACTTTGCAATACACATTTTACGCTGGGTTTTGAAGAGAGTTGCCCAACTTACGGTGTTGCGTTACCGGCCGGGAATAATCGGCGTTACCGGCAGCGTTGGAAAGACATCCACAAAATTCGCAATTGCCGCAGTGCTTGGCCCGAGCCGCCGGACGAGATTTTCAAGAGGGAATCTCAACAGCGAGCTCGGCCTGCCAATCGCAATAGTCGGCGACTTTCCCGACGAAGAGCTTAAGATAGTCAGCCGTGACACTCATGCCGGAGAAAAAAGATTCAGGAAGGCCTTTTTCTGGCTCAAAGTTCTTTTCATCGGATTTTTTAATCTTATAAAAAAGAAGCGCGGCTATCCCGAAATACTGGTTCTCGAATACGGAGCCGACAAGCCCGGCGACCTGAAGCGGCTCCTTGAAATAGCGCGTCCCAACATCAGCATCATCACCGCCGTCGGAGAATTGCCGGCGCACGTGGAATTTTTCAGCGGTCCGGAGGAAGTCGCCAAAGAAAAAGCTCGGCTGATAGAACAGCTTCCATCCGCCGGTTTCGCCGTGCTTAATTACGACGACGAAACAGTCATGGAACTGAAAGACAGAACGCGGGCGCATGCTTTCACTTTCGGATTCCAGAGAGGAACCGAATTGCGTCTGGCAAATTTTGAAAACAGGATAGAGAACGGAAAGCCGGTAGGAGTGTCGTTCAAAATGGAATACGGAGGCAGTTCGGTGCCGGTAAGGATAGACGGCGCTTTCGGAAAAGCCCAGGCGTACGCATCCGGCGCGGCCGCCGCTGTCGGTCTGATTTTCGGATTGAATCTGATAAAAATCGCCGAGGCGCTGAAATCGTACAAGCCGGCGCCGGCGAGAATGGAACTCATCCCCGGAGCGAAAGGTACGACCATTATAGACAGTTCCTACAACGCTAGTCCGCTTTCAATGCATTCTGGGCTTGATACATTGCGCGACCTGCCGGGAAAAAGAAAAATCGCCGTACTTGGAGATATGCTTGAGATAGGCGAGTATTCAATTGAAGCCCATGAACGAGTTGGGCGTATGGCGTCGCAGTTTCTTGATGTTCTTATTACAGTCGGGATTGCCGGAAAAATAATCGCCGAATCCGCCAGGAATCACGGAATGGCCAAAAAGAACATAAAAATTTTTGATTCCGCAGACGAAGCCATTGATACCGTCCAAAATTCAATTAAGAAAGGGGATTTGATTTTGATAAAGGGCTCGCACGCAATGAATTTGGAAACAATTGTTGAATCGATCAAAGAGGTGGAATAGGGGTTGCCCTGCGTGAAATTTACGGATATTATTTGAGCGAAATAAGGCGCTTTCGTCTAGTGGTTAGGACATGACGTTCTCAACGTCAGAACACGGGTTCGATTCCCGTAAGCGCTACAAATTTTTGTGCGGGGTCATCCTGAAAACACGCCTGCCTGCCGGTAGGCAGGGGTTCCTTGTCCGCCTCGGGCGGAGATTCCCGTAAGCGCTACATTATAAAATTGCTTGAGGGAGCCGGTTATGCGCCGAGCTCCCTCGTTGTTTAGCCCCACGATTCAAATCCATCCTGGTATAGACCGTTTTGCCGGATGAAAAGTGCAACCCCCTGCGCCGCTTTTTCCTGTTCCGCGCCGATTTGCAACATCACTTCGTCGTAGATCATCACCAGATTTTCGGTGTCCCTCAGCGCTTCGACGAGGTCCCAAGGATTGACGTACATCAAATTCGCGAGCAAGCCACGTCCATCCACGACTGCGTGACACTCTGCTTCGAAGGGCGGGAATTGCTGGCCATCATGGTTCATCTTTTTTCTTGCCTGGATGAATCTGTCGATTACCATGACCATTTCTCGCCTTGAAGGTTCCCCCCCCAACTGGTTTGTGGCGACTGCGTTCATGCGAATCTCCTATGCGGGTAGCCAAATGGCTAAATTCATTTTATACCCGCAAGCCAGTCCGATACAAGCCACAGGAATTATCCACACCCGTTTGTTTTTTAAAGCACGTGTATTATTGCCTTTTGGGCCATAATTGATGATACTTGTAGGCGTATAAGAATATTTCTTTATTCGCGTTATTTCGCCAATATTAGCGTTATTCGCGATTACTCTCATGAAACACGTAGTCGTAATAGGGGGCGGAACCGGCACTTTTACGGTTCTTAGCGCCCTCAAAAAATATCCGGTCAATCTTAGCGCCATAGTTACCATGGCGGACGATGGCGGTTCCACGGGCATGCTTCGCGACCAGTACGGCGTCCTGCCGACCGGAGACATCAGGCGCGCATTAGTGGCGCTTTCCGATTCAGAGGGAATTCTCCGCGAATTGTTCAATTACCGTTTCAAGGAAGGCGGCCTTCATGGCCACAGTTTCGGAAATCTATTTCTGGCGGCGCTGGAAAAAATAACCGGCGATTTCACGACAGCCCTTCGTGAGGCCTCGGAACTTTTAAACATCAACGGCGAAGTCGTTCCGGTGACGCTTGATGACGTGCGTCTTTACGCGGAACTGGAGGATGGCAAAATGCTCCGCGGAGAAACGCAGATAGATATTCCCAGGAGCTCCGTAAGGATGCCAATCAAAAAAATCTGGCTCCAACCGGAAGCCAAAATGAATCCGAGCGTCAAAAGAGTTCTTCATCACGCCGATTTGATAATTCTCGGACCGGGCGATATTTACACGAGCATAATTCCCAATCTTCTGGTCAAAGGCGTTCCGGAAGCCATAAGGGCATCGAAAGCGAAGAAAGTTTATGTTTCCAACCTGATGACCAAATTCGGCGAAACGCATGGTTTTTCGGCCAGCGACTTCGTCGAAAAAATTGAAGATTATTTGGGCAAGAAAGTTCTCGATTACGCCATTTTCAACAACAAAAAACCAAAAGCGTCGGTTCTCAGGAAATATAAAAAAGAACAGGCCGAATTCGTCAGTCCGGAAGGGCTCAATCCGAAAAACAAAAATCCGAAATATATTCTGGCGGACCTTCTTGATTCCGACGGCCTTGTCAGGCACAGCCAGGCCAAGCTCGCTAAAGTTATCCTCTCGCTATTATAAATTACCTTTTAACTTTATAACCTTAAACTTTTAACTAATTTTTATGTGCGGAATTGTCGGATATATAGGAAAAGAAAACGCCCTTCCTGTGTTAATGGACGGAATAAAAAATCTTGAATACCGCGGATACGATTCCGCGGGGTTTGCCATCGTCGGCGATGACCGTTCTGTCGCCAGCGTGAAAGCCGTCGGGAAAGTGGAAGCGCTCGTCAAAAAAATAGCCGGCAAGAAATTTCCGGGAAAACTCGGTATAATCCATTCGCGCTGGGCGACTCACGGCGGTGTGACCGAAGAAAACGCGCATCCTCATTCGGACTGCCTTGGAACAATCTGGCTCGCGCACAACGGTATTGTTGAAAATTACAGGGAGTTAAAAAAAGAGCTTTCGGATAAAGGGCATGAATTCAAATCGGAAACAGACACGGAAATCATCGCGCACCTGATTGAAGAAGAAATGAATCCCCACATCTCCGGAAGTGTGGAATCCAATTCTTTCGTTGATGCCGTTCGTCTGGCTCTCAAGAAAATACGCGGAACATACGGGCTCGTTGTTTTAAATTCCGAAGAACCGGAGACGCTTATCGCGGCGCGCAATTTCAGCCCTTTGCTTGTCGGGCTGGGAGATGGCGAATATGTCGTGGCTTCCGATGCCGCGGCTGTTTTGAAACACACCAAAAATGTGGTTTATCTGGGTGACGGCGAAATGGCCGTGCTTACTCAGTCCGGACACAAAGTTTACGACCTTGAAATGAACCAGCTTGAAAAAGAACATCATGTCATTGATTGGTCTCCGGAACTCGCTCAAAAAGACGGCTATCCTCATTTCATGTTAAAAGAAATTTTTGAGATCCCCGATGCGGTGGAAAATTCAATTCGTGGCCGTTTAATTCCGGAAGAAGGCATGGTAAAGCTTGGTGGTTTAGAAAGTGTGGGAAAGGAATTGCGTGGCATAGAACGCCTAATTATTTCCGCCTGCGGCACGGCGCGATACGCCGGTTTGTGCGGGGAATATATGATTGAAGAATATGCTGGCCTGCCTGTTGAAGTGGAATATGGTTCAGAATTGCGGTATCGAAAAGCTGTTTTCAATCCAAAAACCGCCCTACTGGTAATCAGTCAATCTGGTGAAACCGCCGATACTCTAGGGGCAATTCGCGAAGCAAAGCACCATGGGTTGTTGACTTTGGGAATCGTAAACGTTGTTGGTTCCAGCATCGCGCGCGAGACCGATGCCGGTATTTATACTCACGCTGGCCCGGAAATCGCGGTTGCCTCAACCAAGGCCTTTGTATCCCAGTTGGCAACGATGGTTCTTTTGACATTGTTTTTGGGAAGGCAACGGGATATGTCTTTAGCGACAGGAAAGCGGATTATCAGCGAATTAATCCGGATACCGGACCTGATAAAGAAGGTATTGCAATTGAATGAACAAATTAAAGATTTGGCTGGAAAATATAACAAATATGAGAATTTCTTGTATTTGGGGAGAAAATATAATTACCCCATTGCTCTTGAAGGAGATATTAAGCTTAAAGAAATTTCATATGTTCATTCGGAAGGTTATCCGGCTGGAGAAATGAAGCACGGTCCAATCGCTTTAATTGATAAAAATTTTCCCTGCGTTTTCATAGCTCCCAAGGACTCCGTTTATGAGAAAACGGTTTCCAATATGGAAGAAGTCAAAGCGCGCGGAGGGCCGATTATCGCTATTGCAACGGAGGGAGACGAAAAAATAAAAGAAATCGCCGACGATGTAATTTACATCCCGAAAACGCTTGAGATGCTGACGCCGCTTTTATCGGTAGTTCCGCTTCAGCTCTTTGCGTATCACTTCGGAGTTTTGAAAGGGCTTGACGTGGACAAACCGCGCAACTTAGCGAAAAGCGTTACTGTAGAATGAGATTGGATGCCTGCCCGCCTTGGGCGGGTGGATAGGCCGGAATCTGGCGAAATCGGTGACGGTGGAATAAATAATTCATGGAACAAAATTTCATAAATTGGGCTAAAGGGAAATTGGGCAGCAATGCTACGGTAAGTAAGGAAATATACGGAGATCAAAACATTGTTTATCGTTTCCACGTTTCAGTAAAAAATTATTTTCTTAAAATAGGGTCAGGATTGGCGAAAGAACGCGAGCGGCTTGAATGGCTTGATGGAAAATTGCCAGTTCCTAAAGTAATAAGCTTTACACATATTGAGGACAAAGATGCTTTGCTTTTGTCTGCGATTGAAGGAACAAATCTTGCAGAACTTAGCAAAGAATGGCCGGCAGAAAAGGTAATAAATAAACTAGTAGAAGCGTTGCATAAATTTCATAGTATTGATGCGAAAAAATGTCCATTCGGAAATTGGGATAAGAATAAAGTATTAGTACATGGAGACGCATGCCTGCCGAATTTCATTTTTAAGGATGATTTACTTTCCGGCTATATTGATCTTGGAGATTTACGTGTTTACGATGTTAGTGTGGATTTATCTGCGGCTATTTGGAGTTTGCAGTATAACCTTGGTAAAGGATACGGATTAAAGTTTTTGGGAAAGTACGGGGTTAAAAATGCTACCGAGGAATTAGTGGAAAAACTAAGATTGCAATACGAAGATACTCAAAAAATTTGGTTTGGGGACGATTCTAAATAGTTTGTGGTAAGATTAAAACGATGAAAAAATTAATCGTTGCAAATTGGAAGATGAACCCCGAATCCGCAAGCGAGGCGGTTTCGCTGGCCAGAGGAATAGAAAAGGGGATTTCAAAATCGGGAAATGAGGTTGTTATTGCTCCACCGTTTCCTTTTTTGTCCGTGGTTAAAAAAGTACTGAAGCGCGCCAAACTCGGAGCGCAGGACGACTTTTGGGAGGAAAAGGGGCCTCGCACCGGCGAGGTCTCTCCGGCGATGCTTAAAAATTTGGGCGTCAAATACGTGATTATCGGCCATTCCGAAAGACGCTGGCTCGGAGAAACCGATGAAATAATAAATAAAAAAATAAAAGCGACGCTGAAAGCCAAACTAAAACCGATTCTTTGCGTTGGCGAGCATCTTGAAACAAGAAAAAATGGATTGGCGGCTGCGAAAGGTTTCGTCAAAGCCCAGCTCAAAAAGGACTTAAAAGGCCTACCAGCTACCAGCTACAAGCTACAAGCTACTCGCCTTATTGTTGCCTACGAGCCGATTTGGGCTATAAGCACCAACAAAAACGCCCTGCCAGATAAGCCAGAAGATTCCCTCAAGATGATACAATTCATTAAAAGTCAGCTACCAGCTACCAAATACCAAATACCAGTTCTCTACGGTGGTTCCGTTACTTCAAAAAATGCCAAAAGTTTCCTACAATATAAAGAAATAGACGGAGCTCTTGTCGGGGGCGCCAGTTTGAAAGCAGAGGAATTTAATAGAATTGTTAAAAGCGCGTAATAAAAATAATAAATAAAATAACAAATAAAATGGAAAACGTACAATCAAAAAAATACTTTTGGATATTGCTGGACGTTTTCATCGGTGTCGCCATCATAAATATGTTTTTTTTCGTGATGCCGGCAATCCAGAAATTCGGCGAATCGTTCGCGCCGGCGCATACTTTGTCGGTTACCGCGGAAGGAAAGACGACGGTTTCGCCGGATATAGCCGAAGTTTCGTTTTCAGTTGTTTCACAAGGAGCAAATCCGGAAAAATTGTCTTCGGCGAATAACGATAAAATGTCAGCCGTCATTAATAATATAAAATCGAACGGCGTCGACGAAAAAGATATCAAAACCACAAACTACGATCTTCAGCCGAATTACAGCTACGACAAAAACACTGGACGCAGTTACATTTACGGCTACACCCTGACGCAGACGGTTTTTGTGAAAGTCCGCGACCTTAAAAAAGTTGCCACCGTTATTGCCGGAGTGACTCCGCTCGGAGTGAATCAGATGGGCAATATCTCTTTCAAAGTGGATGACCCGGATAAAGTTTTAGGACAGGCGCGCGAAGACGCTTTCAAAAAAGCAAAAGCCAAAGCCATGGAGATGGCTTCGGCCAACGGAGCAAGCATCGGCAGGGTTGTCAGCATAAGCGAAAATCAGAATTATCCGATTGCTTACTTTGAAAGAAGTTCCGCTATGGGAATTGGCGGAGCTGGCGCGTCTTCGGCGCCAACCATAGAACCGGGAACACAGGAACTGAAAATCAACGTTACGGTAACCTACTCGTTGGAATAGAATGAATAGAAAGGACATTCTTTTGTCGCTGACCATAGGCGCGGCCGTAGGGCTTTTGTCCCAACCGATAATCTCCAATTTTTCTGCAGGAATAGAAAGTTTGTCGGCCATGCCTCTGTATGAGCTTCGCATAATTGCGTTCCTGATTTTTCTACTTGGAGCGCCGTCCGCGCTTTTCGTTTTTTATCTCTTGAGCAAGCTTATTCCGGTGTTCTATCAATTTGCCAAATTTGCTTCGGTCGGAGTGCTTAATTCTTTCGTAGACCTTGGAGTTTTCAACTTACAAACTTTTTTGTACGGAACCTTGCCTGGCGCGTCCGTTTTCGCGGTTTTCAAGGCCATTTCTTTTCTGGCCGCGACGACAAACAGCTTCTTCTGGAACAAATACTGGACTTTTGGAGCCAACGCCAAGCCGCAGGCAGTGGAAGTGCTCAAATTCTATTCAATTGCCATCATCGGCGGTTTTCTGAACGTGGGTGTGGCCACGGCCGTGCGAACGATGAATCTCGGCTTTATTCCTGCCAATGTAACCGTGAATCTCGTAGCTCCAATCGCGGGAATTCTCTGCGTTTTCCTTTGGAATTTCATAGGGTACAAATATGTGGTTTTCAAAAAATTTGACTAACGCGCGCAAATCATGATATAATCTTCTCGAATGAGTGTGAGTATGCCTCAACGATGATATCGACTGAGGTATGCCCTTCAGTTATGTTTGCGAACCCCTCCGCCTCGGCGGAGGGGTTTGTTTTTTTTGAACTTCCAGTTTTAATGGTTTATCATTTCTTTGAGCGGTCGAAGCGCACTCATTTAAACAAACATAACACGAGGTCACCTCGGCCGCTCGCTTTAAAATAAAAATGTTTAGAGAAAACGTTCTACTTTCGGAATTTTCAAGCTACAAAATAGGCGGCCCGGCCCGTTATTTTTTTGAAGCGAAAACCGCCAAAGAACTTAAAGAAGCCGTAAAAGAAGCCAGAGAAAAAAATCTGGAATTTTTAGTGCTTGGTGGCGGAACGAATTTTCTCATCGGCGACGAAGGTTTTCCCGGATTGGTATTGAAACCATCAATTGATTTTATGGAAATTGCCGGAGAAGAAATATCTGTTGGAGCCGGGACCTCGATGTCGGACCTCGTTGCTTTTTCGGCCGAGCGTGGATTGAGCGGTTTGGAATGGGCCGGAGGATTGCCGGGAACAGTCGGCGGAGCGATTCGCGGGAACGCAGGAGCTTTCGGAGGAGAAATTAAGGACTCAATTAAAAAAGTCAGTAGCTTGGATATTTCAACACTGGAGGAAATAGAAAGAAATGCTTCCGATTGCGATTTCGGTTATCGCCAAAGTGTTTTTAAAAATCAGCTCGATAGGGAAATAGTAATTTCCGCCGTTTTTGATTTGGCGAAAGGCGATTCCGAAAAAATAAAAACCAGCATCAATGAAAAGATTTTCTATCGCCGCGAACGCCATCCTATGGAACATCCGAACGCCGGAAGTATTTTCAAGAATGTCGATATCAGAAAGATAACAGGAGATCAAATTACAAGATTCGAAAAATCCATAAAGACAGATCCTTTTCCAGTAATTCCCGCCGCTTTCATAATTTCAGAAGCAGGATTGAAGGGATTGACCAATGGCGGAGCGATGGTTTCGCCGAAACATCCTAATTTCATCGTTAATGTGTCCAACGCAAGGTCTTCTGACGTAAAAAACCTCATTAATCTCGTTAAAATTGAAGTAAAAAATAAATTTGGAATAGATCTTGAAGAAGAAATAATCTCTGTCTGAAAATATTTTTAGCGGCAAAATATTTTATTTTGCAGTGAAACTGAGTTATCCACAGCTTCGGCGTAATTTTGAAAAATCATTTTGCTATAATCAGTAGTGAGGAGTAAGGTGAAAATTTATTAATTTTCATTTTAGCCGAGCGTCCTGATTAATGATGCGCAGCTTCATATAATTTATTCAGGAAACAAAGATTAGCAACAACACTGGGTACGCCCGCTTATGAAAAAAAATTTTAGCGGGTACAAAGGTCGAGGAACCCGATAAAAATTTAGTTTCATAATTAAATGGCAAAAAAGAAAGCAGCTAAGAAAAAAGCAAAAAAGACTGCCAAAAGGAGAATATAGTCTTTTGAAACTCCCGTCTAATTTTCCGGTTTAAATACCTTTGTCCGGAAAGTTAGGCGGGAGTTTTTTATTAAATCCCCGCTGAATACCCCGCCGCCCGCGGCGGGGATGAAAGCGGTGTTGGATTTAATAAACCCCGCCGATGGCGGGGTGAATAACCGCGATACCGCACCGCTTGCGGCGCGGTTATTCATTTTTAAAGATGTAAACTCCCACACCAATTCCCACAAAAATTCGTAAGCAATAATTGCGCTTAAATTGATGTGGGGGTAAAATAAAGTCATGAAAATAACCTTGGAAGCCGCCGGAATAGAACTTACCCCGTCCCTCAAAACATACGTAGAAAACAAATTTAAGCCCCTTTTCAAAATAGCGGAAAAACTGGAGGGCAAGGGAAACGCCGTAATACTCGTAGAAATTTCCAGGACGACAAAACACCACCACAAAGGGCTTGTTTTCCGCGCCGAGGGAAATTTAAAATTCGGGAAGACCCTTTTACGCGCCGAAGCGAACGGAGAAAACGCGCGGGCCGCGATTGATATTTTAAAAGATGAACTGAAAAGAGAAATTATTAATTTTAAGGAACGGTTTGTTTCCAGAGGAAGACGCGACGAACGCTCGGCGAAAAAAAATTTGCGTCTCTCGAAAGATGCGCGTTTTTAATCAATAATGTCATTTTTGGGAAAAATTTTTGGCGACCCTAATGAGCGTCACATAAAATCACTTCAACCGGCAATCGAAAGAGTGAACGCCCTTGAAGGCGATTTTAAAATTCTATCTGCGGAAGAACTTAAAAATTCCACAGTTGAACTGAATGAAAGAATTAAAAACGGCGAAACACTGGAAGAAATTCTTCCTGAGGCCTTCGCGGCGGTCCGTGAAGCGGCGGTTCGCACGCTCGGTCAGCGGCCGTTCGATTCGCAGCTTGCTGGAGGAATGGTCATACACGGCGGCGCCGTCGCGGAAATGGTCACCGGCGAGGGAAAAACTTTGGCAGCCGTGGCTCCTGCTTATCTCAACGCGCTTTCCGGCGACGGAACGCACGTCGTCACGGTCAACGAATATCTTGCGCGCCGCGATGCTGTTTGGATGGGCAGGATTTACGCGGTCCTGGGAATGAAAGTTGCCTGTCTGGTGCCGAACGCGGCTTTTCTTTATGACCCGGAATGGAAAGTAGCCGAGGACGCGCGTGAACTTATAGGTAGGGAAAGCGAAGAAACAGGAGCATTTCTCGTCCAGCAGGAATTTTTGAAGCCCATTTCAAGGAGGGAGGCCTACGCGGCGGACATTGTTTATGGAACAAACCACGAATTCGGCTTTGATTATCTGCGCGACAACCTGGCTTACAATTTTGAAGACCAGGTGCAAGGCGCCAGGAATTTCGCCATTATTGACGAAGTGGACAGCATTTTGATAGACGAGGCCAGAACTCCGCTCATCATTTCGGCTCCGGACGCGGAGTCGAGCGAATTTTACAAGATTTTTTCCAGGATAGCCGAAAAATTGCAAAAGGACGAGGATTACACGGTTGAGGAAAAATTTAGGACTGTCAGTGTGACGGAGATAGGAATTTCAAAAGTTGAAAAATTCATCGGCGTAGTTAATCTTTACGCTCCGGAAAATCTGCGCCTTGTGCATTATCTGGAGGAGAGTTTGAAGGCTAAGGCCATTTTCACGCGCGACAAGGATTATGTAGTCAAAAACGGCGAAGTGATAATTGTGGATGAATTTACCGGACGCATGCTCCATGGGAGACGCTACAGCGGCGGATTGCATCAGGCCATTGAAGCAAAGGAAAGCGTTCAAGTCAAAGAGGAATCCAGAACATACGCCAAGATTTCCATCCAGAATTATTTCCGCCTTTATAAAAAGATATCAGGAATGACCGGAACGGCGCAGACCTCGGCCGAAGAATTTCACAAGGTCTACGGAATTGAAGTAATAAGTGTTCCGACAAACAAACCGCTCGCGCGGAAAGATATGGCCGACTTGGTTTACAAGAACTCCGAAGCCAAGTGGCAGGCAGTCGTCAAAGAAATAAAAGAGAAAAGAGAACTCGGCCAGCCGGTTCTGGTTGGTACGACTTCAATCCAAAAGAATGAACTTATTTCACAAAAACTTTCAGAAGCGGGAATTCCGCACGAGGTCTTAAACGCCAAAAACAACGAACGCGAAGGCGCTATAATCGCGCAGGCAGGTCGGCTTAAGGGCGTGACGGTGGCCACCAACATGGCTGGCCGCGGAGTGGACATAATTCTGGGCGGCAACCCTTCGAATCCCGCAGATGCCGCCAAAGTGTGCGAATCGGGCGGGCTTCATGTAATCGGAACAGAACGCCACGAAGCTCGGCGCATAGACAATCAGCTCCGCGGACGCTCCGGACGCCAAGGCGACCCGGGTTCTACGCAGTTTTTTTTGTCGCTGGAAGACGATTTGCTCCGGGTTTTCGGAGGAGAAAAAATAAAAGGAATGATGGAGACATTCAATTTGCCGGAAGACCAGCCGATTCAGGCAGGATTTCTTTCAAAAGTCATAGCCCAGGCCCAGGCGAAAGTGGAGGGCTTCAACTTCGATTTGAGGAAGCGTTTGCTTGAATACGACGATGTTTTGAATCGCCAGCGCACGAGCATATATGTGGAACGCCAGAAAATTCTCGCGAGCATGAATAAAGAAGACGTTACCGCGCTGGTTTCCGGAGCTGTTAAGGAATATCTGGAAAATAATATTTTCGGCGAAGACCGCGACAAACCGTCTGTTCCGGATGAAGAACTGAAAAAAATGTTTGAAGATGCCGGATTAACCGACAAGGAAAATCCGTATCCGGAAAAGACCGATTTTGAAACATTCTCGGCGTTTTTGGAAAAAAGAAGCAACGATATTTCGGCAGACCCGCTTTCAAAAAACCGGCTATTGAGCATTCTTGATTTGCTATGGATGAGCCAGCTGGAGGATTTAGAGGCGTTGAGCGAATCAGTCGGTTTGCGCGCTTACGGCCAGAGGGACCCCGTCGTTGAATACCGCCATGAGGCACACGGGCTTTTCAAAGATTTCTGGAATAATTTCAACGCCTGGGTGTTTATGAACATTTTCAAATTGGCGCGCGTTGACGCGAATAATCCGCAGGCGTCGGCTGTCCAGCGTCCGCATCCAATAGGTTCTGCGCCAACCGACAAAATCGGGAGAAATAATCCTTGCCCGTGCGGGTCAGGTAAAAAATATAAACGTTGCCATGGCGCTTAGAAGTAAAAAAATTAAACCTAAAATCATAATTGTCGATGAAGATGATAATATCATCGGCCATAAAGACAGGGAGTTTGTAAAACAAGAAGATATTTACCGGGTATCAGCTTTATGGATTACAAACAGCAATGGTGAAATCTTATTAGCACGAAGGGCTTTAACTAAATCTCATAACCCTGGTAAGTGGGGCCCTGCAGTGGCTGGTACGGTTGAGGAAGGAGAAAGTTATAGTGATAACATCATTAAGGAGGCTGAGGAGGAAATAGGATTAAAAAATATTAAACCGCTTACCGGACCCAAAATAAGAAGATCTGGAGAATATAATTATTTTGGCCAATGGTATTTATTAGAAATAGATAAACCAATCAATGAATTTATGATAGATAGAAACAAGGTTGAATCAATAAAGTGGTTTTCAAAAAAGGACTTACTAAAAGAAATACAAGATCATCCGGATAAATTCTTAGAAAACATGAAACAGTACATAGAACTATTTTGCAAATAATTCCAGATGTTATGAAACATAAATCGCAGTTTATTCAAGTTTCCACTACGGTTTCAAAAAGAAGCGACGCAGAACGAATCGCGAAAGTTTTGTTAAACAAAAAATTATCTGCATGTACGCAGATAATTGGACCGATTACGAGCATTTACAAATGGAAAGGTAAAATGGAAAAATCAAAAGAATGGCTGTGCTTGACCAAGTCAAAGATAAGCCATTACAAAAAGATAGAGAAAATAATCAAAGAAATTCATCCATATGAACTCCCGGAAATAATAGCCGTGCCGATTATTGAAGGGAGCAACGAATATCTCAATTGGATTAAGAAGCAAATATAGAACATGCTCAAACTCGGGAAATATAAACACTACAAAGGCAACGAATACGAAGTAATCGGCATTGCCAAGCACAGCGAAACGCTTGGAGAGATGGTTGTGTATCGGGCGTTATACGGCAACCATGATTTGTGGGTTCGTCCGCTGAAGATGTTTACCGAAGAAGTGGAAGTTAACGGAAAGAAAATGCCGAGATTTGAATACATAGATGGCCAGTAAATCTTTTACATTAAGAATCCGGGAAGCTGACAAGGATATTTTTGAGGCGATAAAAAAAAGAAAAAAGAAGATAGAAACTCGGGCAGCAACTCCGAAATACCGCGCAATGAAAGCGGGGGATGAGCTTGTTTTCGTTTGCGGCGGCAAGAAATTAACAAAACGCGTCCGCGTGACGCGGATTTTCAAAACAACCAGCAGCTTGTTGAAAAAATATAAAGTTAAAGATATAAACCCGGCCTTTAAAACGAAAAAAGAACTGGAAAAAATGTGGTCAGGTTTTCCCGGTTACGCCGAAAAAATAAAAAAACACTGTTTGATTGCCGTGGAATTGGAATGAAATTTGCCCCGGGCACATGTGGCGTCCCGGGGCGTTTAGCTCGGCTTTGACGGAGGTGGCAACCCTCTTATTTTTCTTATCACTTGGCAGATAGTGCCATAGAAACGGCACCTTCTTTGCTCAGTGGGGGGATGCATCTCCGTTTTTTCTGATGGTGGCAGCGTTCTTTTGCGCTGTTTTGTCTTGCCTCGCAGATAATTACTTGGCAGATCCTTTCGCACGTTGCCTCCTTTCGCTGACAAGGTTTCAATCAGCTGTCTTTACACTAAAAGAATGATGCGTCTTTGTCAAAAATGGTTTACAATTGGCAGCGAGGCAACACAAGAGTAACAAACTTTTGCGATTGCCGAGTAAACCAATTGAAGAATTGTCATATAAATTTATGACAATTCTTAAAATACCAGTAAATGAAAGAAAAAAGGTCGTCTACAATAGAGATATTAAAGAGAAAAACGAGGGTTGCCAAAATAATAAAGGCCTTGAAACTTCTTTTTCCGAATCCAAAAATCGCCTTGAATTATTCCACTAACTGGGAACTTTTTGTGGCCGTTGTCCTTTCGGCGCAATGCACCGACAAGAAAGTCAACGAGGTCACCGAAAAACTTTTTAAAAAATATCGGAAATTGGAGGATTATATTAAAGTTAGGCAAGATGAATTCGAAAAAGATATCAGGCCCACAGGATTTTACAGGAACAAAGCCAAAAATATTTTAGCTGCGGCCAAAGAGCTTAAAAAAAGATTCGGCGGCAAAGTTCCGAAGACAATGGCTGAGATGCTGACCTTGCCGGGCATTGGCAGGAAATCGGCCAATGTCATTCTCGGAAACGCCTATGGCGTAGTGGAGGGGATTGCCGTGGACACGCACGTCATCCGGCTTTCCAAAAAATTGGGGCTGACAGATAATACCGACCCGGTGAAAATAGAGCGGGACTTGATGGAAATCATTCCCAAAAAAGAATGGTTCAATTTCACTTATCTTTTGATTGATTACGGGCGTAAATACTGCCCGGCTCGTCCGCACGCTCATGAGAAATGCCCGCTGTCCAGAATGAAATGAAAACAGCAACAAATAATAAAAAACGCAAAGTCGCGGTGTTTGATATTGACGGCACCATTTTCCGGTCCAGCTTGGCAATTGAACTTACCGAAGGGCTTATTTTAGCCGGAATTTTTCCCGCGAAAATAAGAAAAATTTACAGCCAAGAATATGAAAGCTGGATTGAACGCAAGGATTCTTACGAGGAATATATCAATGCCGTTGTTAAGGCGTTCCATATCGCCATAAAAGGCGTAAAAGAAAAGGATTTTTTGCCGGTAGTTGAGAGAGCAATTGCTTTTCATAAAGACCGTGTTTACAGGTATACGCGCGACCTTGTTAAAGAATTAAAAAAGAAAAACTATTATCTTTTGGCCATTTCGCATTCGCCGATGTACGTGGTTGGCAGATTCGGCAAGCAGATAAGCTTTGACAAAGTTTACGGAGGGCTTCTGGAACTGGACGACAAAAAGCGCTTTACGGGTAAAATGCTGCACAAGGACCTTATTATGAATAAAGCAAAAATACTGAAGCGCGCAATTGAAAAAGAAAATCTGACGCTTAAGGATTCGGTCGGTGTCGGAGACACGGAGTCCGATATTCCGTTTTTGAAAATGGTTGAGAATCCGATTTGCTTCAATCCGAATTCGGTTCTTTACCGTGTGGCCAAGAAAAACCGCTGGCATATAGTCGTAGAAAGAAAAGATGTGATTTATAAAATAAAGTGAAGATTTTCAGCAAATTTTCCGCTGAAGCCGTTGGAATTATCCTGAAAAAGTGTATTGGCGTCATTCCAACGGATACAATCTACGGAATCGTTTGTTCGGCATTGTCCAAAAAATCGGTTAACAAGGTTTATCGTTTGAGAAAAAGAAGCGCCGATAAGCCGGTTATTGTGCTGATTGGTTCGAAGTTCGAAGTTCGAAAGTTCGGTATCGTCCTCGATCCTCGAACCTCGAACATTTTGAACAAACTCTGGCCCGGGCCAATAAGTGTTATTTTACCCTGCGAATTTAAAAAATTTTCATATCTGCACCGCGGCAAAAAAGCAATTGCATTTCGCATTCCGGCTATGTCTGCTCTACGCCGTTTTTTAAATAAAACTGGGCCGCTTATCGCACCAAGCGCAAATATTGAAGGCGAACCGCCAGCAAAAACAATAAGGGAAGCCAGAAAATATTTTGGGAATAAAGTTGATTTTTATATTGATGGAGGAAAACTGAAATCAAAGCCGTCAACGCTTATTTCCATAAAAAATGGCAAAGTTAGTATAATTCGAACTGGAGCAGGAAAAATCAAAGGTCTCAATCTATTCTTAAATTCTTAAGAATATTAGAATAGATTATTTTAATAAATATGTACCAGCTCGATAAACTAAAAAATATTCCCGGCTTAGTTCACGGCTTTTCTGATATAAAAGACGGCAATATGTCGTTTGTTTGGGGAGAACGCGAGGAAGTTATAAAGAACAGAAAAGCGTTCTTTGACAAGCTCGGCGTAAAATCAGAGGACTCGGCGGCAATGTTCTTGAAACACGGCACCGAAATCGCGTCGGTAAACGAGTCCTCAAAAGGCGAAGAAGAAATTCCTGTGGATTGTTTAATCACCAAATCAAAAAACCTATTCCTTCTTGTTTTAACAGCGGATTGCCTGCCTATAATCCTTTATGATCCGGTTAACGGCGTTCTGGCCCTGGCCCATTTGAGCCGGATAAATACGCCGGAAAATTTCATCACAAAAATAATTGAAAGGATGAAAAGCGAATGTAGCGCCCAGCCGGAAAACATCATAGTCGGAATCGGACCATGCATTCAGAAAAAATCATATATTTTCAGCGGAGATGAGTTTGAAAAAAGAATACCGGACGAAGGAATTTTCAACGGATTTGTCACCGATTTGCCGGGCGGAGGAAAATCAATAGACCTTATTGGATACAATGTTGAGCAAATGATTTCGGCGGGCATCAAAAAAGAAAACATAGAAATAAGCGATATTGATACTGGAAGAAATATGAATTTCTTTTCGCATTACCGCTCGGGCTCTTCTGGCGAGCCGGAAGGCAGGATGGCTACGGTTGTAGGGATGCATTAGAAAAATCTTTGACATTTTTTAAGGTTAGAAGTTTAATGATGTAAGCAATTCGAAATCCAGTTCGTCATGGACTGGTCGCCGATACGCTTCAACGTCGGAATTGGGCAGATGTTCCTCCTGCCACACAGAGGGATGTTTCTTAAGGAGATCGTCATGGTCACCAACACCAAGAGGTTTCAAAGGTTTCCGTTGCTTCATTACCGAGTTGTCCAGGCACTTCTGGCCCTTTCCAACCCCAATAAGACTATTCGGAAACCGCTGGTCAAAGGACAAGCCGCCGGGCAATTGCAATTAATAGATGCCCATTGGCCGCCGGATGGGTTCCATCGCAATTCAGTTCCGGCACGTTTTACCTTTGATTTCGAAATGGACTGGGTGGCCGATTTTGAGCTTCACTTGATGGTGCAAATTGTTAGCCGGGAAGAAGGAAGTGACGATTTTGTTCTCGGTTTGGTTAGCCACGACCAATGGTACAAACTGCGCGAAGAGCTCCCGGTGCAGGCAGAGAAAGTGGATATTCAAGAACGCTGGGTGGGAGTAAAGTATTCGGCTATTCGTCGCGGATTGGGGGGAGACGTCTTTTTGTCTCGGAAGCTTCACGACTTCCTAATTCGGACTTCGCTGACGTAAACCGCACCCGCGGGCAGAAACCTGCCCCGCGGGTTTCTGTTTTTTATATTATCTGTTAACATCGGCATTAATTGATACTGTTATCAATCTATTCTAATGTTCTTAAGAACATTAGAATAGATTGTATTGAATCAATATGTTAAAATTAAGCCGTTGAATTAATGTAAATAAATGAAGAAATTTAGGCAGCTAGAAAGAATGGTAAGGGGATTTTCCAACCACAGGAGAATAGAAATTATGGATCTTTTAGAAAGAAAACCAGAGCTTTCCGTGTTTGAAATTGCCGAAGAACTTAAAATTAACTTTAAAACAGCTTCGGAACATATTCGGCGATTGGCTATTGCCGGATTAGTGTTAAAACGCTACGAAGGCAATTTTGTTCGCCATTGTCTTTCTCCAATAGGCAAATCTATTCTTAAATTCTTAAGAATATTAGAATAGAAATAATACAAGCAAAATAGATGGCAAAAGTTGAAATTAAAATAAAAAAAGACAAATTCGGCCCGGAATATGTGGTTGAAGTTTACAACCCGGCACTCGGTATGAAGGGCTTTTTGGTTATAGACAATACTGTGCTTGGTCCCGGCAAGGGAGGAATAAGAATGACTGCCGACGTCAGCGTGAGCGAAGTTTACAGATTGGCCCGGACGATGACCTGGAAGAACGCTCTTGCGGACATTCCTTTTGGGGGCGCAAAAGCGGGCATCGTATGGCACGGCGGGTCGCCTGAGCTTAAGAAAAAATTCGTCCAGAGTTTCGCGCGGGCGATTTCGGTTTTTACGCCGAAAAAATATATTGCGGGGCCGGATGTAAATAGCGGAGAAGAAGAAATGAAATGGTTTGTGGAAGCGACCGGAAACTGGAGGACGGCCACGGGCAAGCCGGAGAATGTGTGCATGGACGCTTTTATTAAAGGTGGAGCAACCCTTCGGCAGGCTCAGGGTGCCAGAGGCAAGTGCGGAATCCCGCATGAATTCGGCAGCACGGGATTCGGAGTTGTGGAATCAACGGAAGTTGCCACGAAACTTGCCGGAATACCTCTTAAAAACGCCACAATAGCGATACACGGCTTCGGGAATGTAGGGACTTTCGCGTATCAGTTTTTAACCGAGAAGGGAGCCAAGATAACGGCACTGGCTGATAGAAGCGGCAATATTTTTTCAAAAGATGGGTTTGATAAGAAGATGATTGCAAAAGTAATTAAAAACAATCTCTCTTTTGCCGATGTTTTTCCGAAATACAAAATAAGCGATAAGGATTTTTGGGGTCTTCCGGTGGATATTCTTATACCTGCTTCAGTTACGGATGTCATCAACAATTCCAATAAAAGTACGGTGCGAGCGAAAATTATAGTCGAAGCCGGGAATATTCCGATGAGCGACAAAATCGAAAACGAATTTTTCAAAAAGGGGATTCTGATTGTGCCGGATTTCGTTGCCAATGCCGGCGGAGTTATTTCTTCTTATGCCGAATACAGGGGATACAATCCGAAAAGAATGTTTGGCCTTGTCGGCAAGAAAGTCGGGAAAGCGACTTATCTGGTTTTAAGCAGGAGCATCAAGGAAAAAAGGAATCCTCGCGAAGTAGGTATGGAAATCGCCGTCAAGAAAGTAGAGGAAAGGATGAAGAAAAGAGGCGATATTATTTGATGTTCACAATACAGTTCATTATGGTATAATTCAAGCACTATGAATAAAGAAATATCCAAACAAGAGGTTCTTAAATTTTTGAAAGAAAAACAACTTGCTGTAGTTTCAACCGCTTCCTCTGCGGGCAAGCCGGAAGCTGCCACTGTTATCTACTTTATAGACGACGATTTCAATTTTTATTTTGTAACCAGACGAAACACGCGAAAGTTTGAGAATTTGCAGTCAAACAGCAACGTGGCGATTGTAGTCGGAACGGAACTTCTGCCGGTAACGGTTCAGATTGAGGGAACGGCAGAATTAGTTTCCGGGGAAGATGGGGAATTATTGATGGCAGAAATAATAAAACGGCCGCAAATTCAAAGCTTATATTTCGGCCCGTTTCTTGAATTAAAAGGCATAGATTTCGCGGCGTTCAAAGTGAAAATTAATTGGCTGCGCTGGCTAAGCGTTGATCCGGAGACAGGAAGGGAAGATTATTCGCAGATTATTTAAACAGAGATTTACTCTAAAGCAGAGTTTTTATTTTGCCAAACCCGCATTTAAAAGTTATCATAATCTGATGACCAAACTTTCGCGTTCCAAAATTGATTTATTCGTTGATTGCCAGCGCTGTTTTTGGCTGGAACTTAAAAAGGGAATCAAGCGGCCGCCTATGTTTCCCTACACTATCAACAACGCGATTGACTATCTTTTGAAGCAGGAATTCGACGCTTACCGCGAGAAGGGAGAATCACACCCGATAATGTTCGAGAATGGCATAGACGCCATTCCTTATCAGAACGAGAAGCTTAACGAGTGGCGGCACAATTTCACAGGCGTTCGCCATGAACACGAGGAAACTGATTTCACGGTTTTCGGCGCCGTTGACGATGTCTGGGTGAATCCCGCAGGCGAGCTTATCGTCGTTGATTACAAGGCGACTGGAGCCAATCAACACACAGTTCAGGATTCGTATAGACGACAGATGGAAATTTATCAGTGGCTGTTGCGCAGAAACGGATTTAAAGTTTCGGATGTAGGATATTTCGTCTTTGCCAGAGCCAGCAAAGCGAATGGATTCCCCGTGTCAGCCGTGGTTTCATCCGTCTTTCGCGACAAAGCCGCTTCGGAGGACAAGCATGAAGGCGCGCCTTTAAAGGGAGTTTTGCCTTTTGATATTTTTGTGGAATCTCACAAGGGCGACGATTCCTGGATAGAAGAAACTCTTCTTGATGCGCGTGCGACTATGGATTTGGATGAATCTCCAGTTGCCAGTGAAAATTGTTCGTATTGCAAATACAGCAAGAGCGTTGAGAGTTGCACACCGTCCGTTTCGGATTTTTGATGCTTATCGCAAGAAAGCCAAAACCTTTGCATTGGACAAGCCACAGCAAATACAAAATGCGGTTTTACGGACTTTCGGAAAGCCGGCTCAAAAGAGTGATAAGCTACCCAAAAAGAATTGAAGAGGGAATCGCGCCCGACACAGTTGCAATGATGCAGTCGGCGGGAAGTGAAAAGCATCCTTATGAAATTTGGCTTATGATTCAGGACGAAAAAAGCAAACGCAAAGTAATAAGCGCCTGGCGCTATCCAGGCAAGACGAAACCTGGCCAGCCGTTGCCGGAAGAAATTATGAAGGAGATAAAAAATTTCATTTAATCTATTCTAATATTCTTAAGAATATTAGAATAGATTTTTATAAAATTATAATATTATTTTACTAAAAACAATGAAAAATAATCAGTTGGTCATATATGTTATAATTTTCATATCGGTAATTATATTCGGCATATTTCTCTTGCCGCAGAAAAGCGTGTCGCCGGTAAAAACATCTTCCATGAACATATCAAGTCCTGAATTCAAAAATAACGGACCAATTCCCGCGAAATTCACCTGTCAGGGGAAAAACATAAATCCAGAATTGATTATTGAAGGCGTTCCCGCCGAGGCCAAAAGTTTGGCGCTGATTATGGATGATCCGGACATCCCGGATTTCGTGAAAAAAGCGCGGGGAATTGAAGTATTTGACCACTGGGTTGCGTTCAATATTCCTCCGCAAACAGCGAAGATAAGCGAAGGAACAGAGCCGGAAGGCATAACCGGAGCCAATGGCTCCGGCAAGAACGGTTATACAGGACCGTGCCCGCCGGACAGGGAACACCGCTATTTTTTCAAGCTTTATGCGCTGGATTCAATGCTTGATTTATCTGCCGGCTCGGACAAGCAAACCGTTGAAAAAGCCATGGCCGGGCATATCATTTCGCAGACAGAATTGATAGGAACTTACGTGAAGTTTTAGGGTTCACAAAATACGGAATATATACAAGCATACGAAAATATATTGTCACTTACTCTACTATACCCCTTATTCGCGCGAATAAGGGGTATAGTGAACTGCGACTAACAATGGAGGACTAACAGCGGTTACCAAATCTCTTATCGGGTATAATACATCCATGAGACGAGGCGTCGCTACATTTACTTTAGATAACGGGAAATGCCCCAAATGGCTGTTCGATAGGATGGTTATTTTGGGCCGTGATATGACAGATATTCTTGTGGCCGAACTCGGGCCGGATGAATTCATAAAGCGTATTGCCGACCCAGTTTGGTTCCAATCGCTTGGAACAGTGCTCGCTTTTGACTGGAATGCTTCCGGTCTCACCACAATTCTTACGGCCGCCTTGAAAGAATCAATCCGCGGCAGGGAAAAAGAATTGGGAATTTTTATCTGTGGCGGTAAGGGGAAAACTTCCCGGAGAACTCCGGATGAAATAAAAACATGGGGTAGCAGATTGAGTTTGTCCGGCGGAGTTGTCAGCAACCTCGCCTACAATTCTAAAATGGCCGCCAAGGTGGATTCTTCGCTTATTCAGGATGGCTTCCAGATTTATCATCATTCTTTTTTCTTTTCGCGTTCCGGTTCATGGGCAGTCGTCCAGCAAGGAATGAATCAGGAAGCGGGAACCGCAAGGCGCTATCATTGGTTTTCCCAAAACGTGAAGGACTTGGTTTGCGAACCGCACACCGGCATTACTTCCCAGATACAGATTCCATCTTTGAACATGGTCGCCAAAAACAGCGAGGGTTCGCGCTCTCTTAGTGTGGAATTGGCGAATGCGAATTATACAGGGCTGATGAAAGACATACAGATTCTCCGCAGGCATGTTTCACGTTTGAGCCAGACGATAACGATTGGAAACCGCCCCTCCTCCGCTTCCGCCGTCGCTAAAGCTATGGCGGACAAGAAAGCTATGGCGGGCGAGCAGGGAGAATTGTTTACAGTTTTGAATTTGGCCAACAGGGAATTCCATCATCATCCCGTGGAACGCGAAGAATTCAGCAGAAGCAAATATCTGGAAAAAATTCTCGCCAAAGTGACCAGCGAAAAGCCGGAAAGCTACGAAAAGTTTCTGGCTACCGAAGGTGTCGGGCCGAAAACCGTCAGGGCTCTGGCTTTGGTCGGCGAGGTTATTTATGGCGCCAAGCCGTCATACGAAGACCCGGCGCGCTACAGCTTTGCTTTCGGAGGCAAGGACGCAACCCCGTATCCGGTGGACAGGCCGACCTATGACAAAGCGATATCGTTGATGCAAAGAGCCGTGCAGAAATCAAAAATCGGCTTTTCAGAAAAGGAAAAAATTGTCCGCCGGCTGGAGAAAAATAAAATTTGATAAAAATGTCTACAAATGATATAACAACCTTGATATGGCTAAAGAAAATCAGAATAATGAAGGCATTTCCCCAACCGTTCCTGGATCTGTAGAAAAAAATGACATAGAAATTCCCCAAGAAGCCGAACCAATTTCTGAATTGGAAGCTCGTCTTAACGCCGAACGCGAAGGGTTTATGCAAGCCGAGCAGAATCGAGACAAATACCTTAGAGCAAGCGATGATTCCGTTGAAAAAATTGCGGCAGAATCGGTATACAACCAGGCCAAGGGAAGATATGAGAGAGCGCGGGCTGAAACAGTCGGCGGGAATATCAATTTATTTTTGCAGGAAGAAACCAAACTTGCGGATGGCCGTATTCTTGCCGCAACGGAGAAAAATCCGGGAGCATGGGAAAAAATTTCCGGCGCCTATAAATGGCTGGGCGAACAAAATCTTGAAAAACTCGGTTGGAAGCCGGAAGGAAAATTTAAAAGAATAATCGCCCGCGGCGCCAATGCCAGAATGGCCATCGGTGCCTCGCTTCTCGGAATAGGAATTTTCGCTCCGCCGGTATTCTTTTTGACGCTTGGAGCAAAGCGAGCAATGTCCGGCGTAGGGGCCGCTGTGTTTACTAATGATTGGCTAAAAGCCACACATGAAGCCGCACTGACTACGATTAGCGAAGAAAAACTTAATAGTATTCCTCCCGGCGAAATTCAAAGCTATATAGGCGAAATGATAGTTGGGCTTCGCATGCAAGGAAAACTGGCATCAGAATCGGCTGATTTTCAAAGGTTAATGACGCGATATGAAGAAGTTCTAAAAAAAGAATATGAAACCGCTGAAAACACAGAGTATCTTATCATAGATGCTTCCAACTCTATATACGCAGGTTTAGACTGGGCTCAAAAAAGAGAAAAACTCAATAAAATTTTCCGTGGCATCACATCATTTTCCGCCGGTGCTCTTGCTGCAGTCGGCGTTGATGTAGCTCGCTATCTTAGCGGTGCAGAAAATGCGGGAATTTTTAGCGCAGTAAAAGCCCCCGTGGGACATTTGCCAGGCCAGCCGCCTGCTGCAAGCTCGGTGCCCGATTCAAGGATAGCGCAGGGCGTTATAAAGCAACCTGTTGCAGAAATGCCCAAACCTCCTTCAGAGCCGGCACCCGCTCCAAAAATAGAAGAAAGCGCTACAGGACAACCCGATGCTAAAGTTCCTACTCCTGATTCAGGAGCGCAACCAAGCGAATTGCAACCGTCAGATGGCAAACCCGCAGAAGGAGTTGGCCAGGAATCAAGTCAAAAGCCGTCTGTAGAAACAAAAGCAGCAGATGCGACTGATAAGAGAGCTGAAGGGGAAATTAAACCGCAAGCAGGACAGTCTGGAGCACCAGAAGCGGACGCGAGTAGGGCGCCAGCCGCAAGTGCTGGAGCCGTTGCTGAAAATGCCGCTACGCCAAACACCTCCGAAGTTTTGGAAACAGATACTACTAACTCCATTGAAATCACAGTTCAAGCCGGCGAAGGGCCGATTCACGAAGCCCGAAAAGCAATCAGCGAATATATTGCGCTTTCCGGCGACGAACAATTGAAAGGGCTTACCAAAGCCCAGCGCATTTTAGCCGAAGAAAAATTGTATCGTGCCATAAAGGACTCGCTTCCGGAGTGGAAGGTCGGCGCCACAGTTTCTTTCGATAAGGACATTATTGAAAAAACGCTCGGAGAAGTTGGCGGCCAAACGCAGGAACAGATAGCTGCGCTCGATAAAAATCTGGCGCCGTTTGTTGATAAAGTGAAATGGTCCCGGTATGATGTCCAACTTTCCGCAGAAGGCGATGCCATTCATAAGCCGTGGGATTATGATGAAGGAATCCGCCGGGCTGCACGTCCGCTTACTGCCGTTACGGAAGGCACAGTGGCTAATCCAGGAGGAGCCGATCTTAAAGAATTGATACTTAGGCCTGAAGACACAAGTCATATTCCGTTAGGAATCGACGGAGAAGCAGATTCTCCGGCTGATCTTAGAGAATTAATTTTGCAGGAACAGGAAAATATTGCCAAAGTAGAAGCGTTTAAAGGAATCGACCCGTCGCTTGCCGATGAAATTTCCAGAGAAAGCCAAGTGCTTAGCGTTGGAGAAACGGCCGCTCTTGATTCAGCTATTGAACGCACAGCCCGAACGATATCACGGATATATCCGGAAGAATATCAGGCAATTAAAGGCCTCAAAATTTCCGATGTTCTCAAGTTGGGATATTTCGGAAACTCTCCCGAAACAGTTTGGCCATCCGTTGGCGAGCCCAATCAGGTTGGTTTAATCAAGAAAATGAAATTGCGCGATAGTTTTATGGCAGTCATGAAAGCTCTCTCGCCTGAGGAAAGGGGAAGCACGTCCAATATGACTATCCATCAATTTATCCGTACATATTATCAAGACCGGATAAGCGAAAGGTCGTTTGCCTAATTCATTATTCTTAATTCATAAATATGGACCCGCAGCAAATTTTAAATTCAAATATCATTGAGGAGCTCGCGATTGAATCTTTACCCGATGACAAAAAAGCGGCGCTCGTTGCCTCAATGGTTGACCTTATTCAAAAACGGATTGTAGTTCGGCTTATTGAAGGGCTTTCGGAAGAGGACTTGGAAAAATTTGCGAGCATTGTTGAATCTAAAGACGCAGAAGCGCTTGCCCGGTTTGCCAATTCGCACGGCAAAAACCTAGAGGAAATAACCAAAGAAGAAACAATCAAACTTAAATCCGAGATGATAGAGCGGACGAAGGGGATTAAGTAGCAAAGCGCGGACTTTTGCCGACTTAACGCAGACAGACGCGGATATATTTTAGGTATAGAGAATTTTTATGAAAACAGCTTTTTCCTAAGTGGAATGGGCTCTTTTGGCTATACACTTGACATTTTGTCAAGAATAAAGTATACTTGCACGCAGTAACTATAATAATAAAAAACTACTGAATTTTTGTTTTTTCGACCAACCCGTCCCCTCGGGGACATTTTTCGAGGAGTAGCACATGAAGGTAACACGGGGTTTTGCAGTCCTGGTGGCGATGATTTTTGTCGCCGGTTGCGGGACGATGCCCGCCGGAAACGACGACCTACAGAAGTTGCAGGCCGACGTGAATACTAAGCTCGCGACCAAGGCAGGCAAGACAGAGGTTGCCACGCTGGCGACTCGCGTCGACAACGTCGAAGGTGGCATTAAGTCCACCATGGCGTCCGTCGGTCGGCTGGTCACGGCGCAAGCCGCAACCGACAAAGCCGTCGCCGGTCTCAGCACGACGGTCGGGACGGTGAGCAACAAGCTCGCCGCGCTCGAGAAATCGGTCACCGGTGTCCGTCGGCTCGCTTCTGGAGTCGTCGGCCGTGTCGGCGCCCTGGAAGACGATTCGGGTATCGGTCATAATCGGCGTCTGCTCCGGCTGTCGGGATTCCCGACGGCGAAGTTGAACGAGAAAAACGAGCTCGTTGCCTGTGCCGAAATCTCCAAGGATATGGAGAAGCGCATCGCCGAAATCACCAAAATCGTCGCAGCTGGTTGGGCAGTGAAGGACGTTGCTGGCTTTGCCGACGAGCGGCCGTTCACAAAGGCGGGGAAGACGCTCGCCAATTCCGATGCTCTCAACGCCGAATGTGCGGAAAAACGCGCGGAGGCGGTAGTCAAAGCGCTCGGAGCCGGTGATGCTGTCGGTCGTGGCACCACGACCAAGTTTGGCGGGCACGACATGAATCGCAGCGCGCTCGTGTATCTCGAGCGTGCACCGGCCGCCGCACCTGCCGCAGCTCCCGCTGCCACATCGGCACCCGCTCCGGCCGCCGCACCCGTAGTTCCCGCTGCACCGGCGCCTGCAGGCAAGGCGACGCCGTAAAGAAATACGCTAACCGCACGAGGTGGTTGGCGGCAAGACCAGGGGTCTGGAACGAGTACCAACTCGCGCCAGACCTTCTTTTTTTCAAAAAAATTTATAAAAACATCCTTACAAACTTGAGAATGTAAGGATGTTGTAGGGGATTGATCCCCCACATAAATTCTTATGTGGGGGATTGACAACCAAATTGTGAGAGTTATATTTCACAAATACCCGTTTATTGTCTGACCAAGCATTGTAATTCTTGGCCAGGCCGTAAAATGAAGAAGTTTGGTCTGGAGGGTAGAAACTTGTCAAAAATTAGAGTTAAAGGAGATTTTTCGCATGTGCAAAACGAAAGTCGAGCCCCTCGAGGGGCCTCTGGGTACGGCAATTTGCGCCTACTACGGTGGCATGACATACAAGTTGCTTCAGCTGATGCAGGACATTCTGGACGCCATTCCCAACAAGAAGAGGGCGAAAGGAATACCGCCGCGGCAGAAGCCGACTGGCATTGATCTCGTGGTTCTGTCGAAGGAACAGACCCCGCCGCCTGGATCGGTTCTCCTTCAGCCCGTCGAAGGGGCGAGGGATGTCAGCAAGTTTACTCCGAAGGTTTCGATTGTCGGCGGCGTTTCGGTCATCGAGATACCGATGAACAGTCCGGCAGTGAAACCGAAGCGCCAGCGCGCCACAGCAGGCACGATCTACGCGATGGTTCATCGAGGCAATAAGTGGCGTGATCGTTCAGGCCACGTCCACGACAATCCGCTGTAGCCGGTGCGCTAGCGCCGGAAATAAGCATAATCTCCAACCGAATTCGTCGACACGAAGTCGACACAAGTTACGAGGCTGAGAGTGAGGGGTTCCGACTCCCTTCGTTGCAACTCTCAGCCTCATTTTTTTACTCAAATTTTAAGTGAGATTGATTATTATATTTCTACTCTGTTAAGATTAACTTCCAATGAAACTATCCATCGGCATCGTCGGTCTTCCGAACGTGGGCAAATCCACGCTTTTTAAGGCGCTCACCAAGCAGGAAATAACAATCGCCAATTATCCTTTCGCCACCATAGACCCGAATGTCGGCGTTGTGACGGTTCCCGACGAACGTTTGCAGAAACTGGCCGAAATCAGCCATTCAAAAAAGATAGTTCCTGCTGTCGTGGAGTTTTACGACATTGCCGGTTTGGTCAAAGGCGCCAACAAAGGCGAAGGTCTCGGCAACAAATTTTTGTCCCATATCAGGGAAACGCAGGCGATAGTGGTTGTCCTCCGTGTTTTTAAAGATCCGGAAATAATTCATGTGGAAGGCGCGCCTGACCCGATTCGCGACTTGGAAATAATCAACGCCGAACTTATATTAAAAGACCTGGAAACGATAGAAAAGCGCCTTTCCAGTTTGGAAACCGAAAAAAGAAGCGGGGACAAAAAAGCGGAGAAAAATTTTGAAATCCTTAATAAAATCTGCGAGGAATTGGGTGCTGGAAATCTTGCAATAAAATATGCTCGCGAGGAAATCATCAAAGAACTCCAGCTTCTTACGGCAAAAAAACAAATTTATCTTCTCAACGGCACGGAATTTGATGTTCCAGACGGACTTCTGCAGAAAATCAAAGAAATTGGCGCCGATTATATTATTGCCGATTTAGCCGAATTAGAACATTCCAACATTCTGCAGAATGTTGGAATGTTGAATTTGATAAAAAAGAGTTATGAAATTTTAAATTTGATAAGTTTTTTGACGACTGGCGAGGATGAAACTCGCGCCTGGACAATAGAAAGGGGAACACTTGCTCCGCAGGCGGCCAGAGTCATTCACACTGATTTTGACAAGAATTTTATCCGCGCCGAAGTGGTTAACTGGCAGAAACTCGTTGAATGCGGTGGATGGGTTCAGGCGAAGCAGAAAGGATTGGTCAGAGTTGAAGGCAAGGAATACATCGTCCAAGACGGGGACGTGATGGTCATACGGCACGGATAACGAACGGCGAAAACATTAATACTATCACGTGTGATAGTGCTACTACGCGTAGTAGCACTATAAAAAGAGATTTGGATTCGTAAAAATTATTCTCTCCGTTCAAGCGCGCTGCCGAGTGTTTCGTCATCCGCGAATTCTATTTCTCCGCCAGTGGGCAATCCGCGTCCAAGGCGGCTTATTTTTTTGGCGAGAGGTTTTAACTCTTTTTCAAGAAGCGAAGAATTGAAATCACCGACACTTGTCAGGTTGAATCCAAGAATTATTTCTTCGGCATAGCCGTTTAATCCGCCAGGCGGCGGATTTTCAATGAATGTTTTCAGTCCCTGAAGGCGCAATTTCTGCCAGTCCTCCAAAATCCCGCTTTTCGGTATAGAACCAAGAATGAAATAGCGCCCGTTGAACTTGTCGGTGTTTTCAAGCGACATAAGGTCTGTTTCTTTTTCTATAATCACGATTATGTCCTGCCGCCTGCCGGGATTACTGCAAATGTCGCAAAGCGTCCCTGCGTTTTGGTGTATAAAAAAACAGCGCTCACAGATTTTTATTTTTCTAAGTTCGCCAATTCTCTGGGAAAGATTCTGGATGTTGTCCTGTCCTTGATGGATTAAATGGAAAACAAGCCGAATGGCCTGCCTCGGGCCGATTGACGGCAAATCCGACAGCAAATCGGCGATTTTTTGGAAAGAATCAGGAAGTTTCATTGCAAGATAGTATAAAACAAAAATATCTTATAATCCAAATTTTATTCCTCCTTTCTCAAAGGAGGTGCCCCGAGTGAAGGCGAGGGGCGGAGGATTTTAATCTCCTTTTGCAAAGGAGGTGGCGAGTCTATGAGCCGGAGGATTTCTGACTTTATGTTTTCTACGACACCGTTTAAATTATGCCTTACTTCCGTATCCGTAAAGCGGGCGACTTTTACGCCAAGTAACTCAAGCGCTTTTTGCCTTGATTTGTCTTTTTCCATTTTATTGTCATGGCTTGATGCTACGTCAATTTCAATGACCAACTTTAATGATGGGCAGTAAAAATCTACTATGAATTTATTAATCGGTTTTTGGCGCAGAAAACGATATCCCAATTTATCTTTTTTCAATTCTTGCCACAAAAGAACTTCTGAGAGAATCCCGCCCTTACGCAACTTTCTTGCATATGCCGGCAGGTATTTTTGATAATGTATCATTTAAATCTCTCCTGTGACGTGTTTTGCCTTTGAAGAAAGAATAAATCCCTCCCGCTTCGCGGACTCCCTTTGAAAAAGGGAGAATGACTTTCACTAAAATTCCTCCGTAACTCCGGCCATCTCTTCGCTGTGGCGTTTGTCGATTGTCTTGAAGACCACGCGTTCGTGGTCGAATTTAAGTTTTATGGAACCAGTCGGTCCGTTTCTGTGCTTAGCAATGATTATCTCAGTCATATCCTGTTCTTCGGACGTCGCATCGGTTCTGCCGTGGTCTTTCCGGTAAATGAAAAGCACAACGTCGGCATCTTGCTCGATGCTGCCGCTTTCGCGGAGGTCGGAAAGGCGGGGGATTTTGTGGTCCCTCTGATCGACGGCGCGCGACAGCTGTGAGACCGCGAGAATCGGCACGTTCAGCTCGCGCCCGAGCGATTTCAGGCCGCGTGAAATTTCGGTTATCTGATGAACCATGTTGTCGGAATTGGTTCTCGGAGCTATCAGTTGGAGATAGTCCACTATCAGAAGCCCGAGGCCGTGTTCTATCTGCAGGCGGCGGGCCATTGAGCGCATTTGGATTATGTTGGGCGAAGGCGTGTCGTCTATGAATAATTTGGCGTGCGAAAGGCGTTCAAGCGCCGCCTGTATCATTTGGAATTCGGTGTCGTCGCTTATGCGTCCGGTGCGGAGTTTCCAAAGAGGAACCTGCGATTCGGCGGCTATCAGGCGGTCAATAACCTGTTCACGGGACATTTCAAGCGAGAATACTCCGACGGGGATTTTAGCGACGAGCGCCGCGTGGCGGGCGATGTCCAAAGCGAGTGTGGTTTTGCCGAGGGACGGCCTGGCTCCGAGAATCACCAAGTCAGAATTTTGCAGTCCGGAAAGCATGTTGTCCAAATCGGGAAATCCTGTCGAAACTCCGCGGAGCATGCCTTTGCCTTGATGAAGACGCTCAATTCTTTCGTAAGCCGTTTTCAGTTCGTCCCGGAGAAGCATGAAATTCTGCGGCGCGGATTTTTGCGAGATGGCAAGAATTTTCTGCTCAATGCTGTCTATGATATCTTCTACGTCTTTGTCCGGCTCAAAAACATCTTCGTTTATCTGCGAAGACGCCTGAATAAGGTCGCGCAAGAATTTTTTATCGCGAACCAGTTTAACGTAGTGTTCCAAATGCGCGGCTGTAGTTACCTGATTGGTGAGTTCGGCTAGATACGTGGAACCGCCCACGTCGCCCAGAATTTCTTTTTCCTTGAGTTTGTTGGTTAAAGTTGAAATATCTATCGGCTGATGTTTGTCAAAAAGGTCAAGAATCGTTTCGTATATTCTTTCATGCGCCGGTGCGTAAAAATCATCAGGCCTTAATTGGTCGGCGACTTTGAAAATTGCGTTCTTGTCTATAAGAATGGAACCGAGCACGGATTGTTCGGCTTCAAGATTCTGCGGAGGAAGTTTTGGTCTGGATGATTTGCTCATTTCGTTTGTCGTGAAGGCCAGATAAGCTGTCCCCACGGAGTGTCTTCAGTTATATATCCTAAACCTTCAATTTCCTTTCTCAAAACGTCGGACTGCGAAAACTGTTTATTACCTCTTAATTCCTCACGTTTGTCGGCAATTTTCCTTATTTTTGAGGGTATTTTAGGCAGTTTTAAGGATATGCCGAAAAGGCCAAAGCTCTTTTTAATAAAATCCACGACTTCCTTGAGTGATTTTTTGTCCAATGCCTGCATCGTTTTATTGGCACGGTTGACGGTATCAAAAACGACAGCCAGCGCTTCCGGCGTATTGAAATCGTTAGAAAGTTTTTCCTCGAATGCTTTCGACAAATTAAAACTCGACGGCGCTTTTTTCGACTTGTTCGCGCGCTTCATTGCCATATCGGTTTTCGCCAGAAACATTTTTATGCTGTCTAGCGCGACTTCGGCTTCCTTGGCGGATTTTTCAGTGTAGTCCATAGGCGAGCGGTAATGATGCATCAAGACCATAATTCGCAACGTATTAACCTGATATTTTTTCAGGAAACTCTCAAGCGTAATAAAATTGCCTAAACTTTTGGACATTTTTTTTCCGTTGACGGTAATAGTTCCGGCGTGCATCCATATTTTAACTAAAGGTTTTTTTCCGGAAGCAGATTCCTGTTGGGCTATCTCGGCTTCATGGTGCGGAAATTTTATGTCTATTCCGCCGCCGTGGATATCGTATTGCGGCCCGAAGAAATGTTCGGTAATGGCGGTGTCTTCTATATGCCAGCCCGGACGCCCACTGCCTAACTCAGTTTTCCATTTCGGTTCACTGACTTTGGAAAATTTCCAGACGCAGAAGTCAGCTTTATTCCTTTTTGAAATGCTTTCGTCTATCCGGCTTATGCCGTCTTCTGCTTGGACGACAGTGCGTCGGGATAACTTTCCGTACTCAGGGAAAGTTGTTACGTCAAAATAATAGCCATCGTCATCAATCTTATAAACATTGCTTTTACGAACGAGCGTTTTAATCTGCTTAACTATTTCGGGAATATATTTGGTCGCTGGCGCATAGCAGTTTACAGAAGCAATGCCCAGGGTTTTAATGTCTTTAAGATATATTTTTTGATATTTAGCAGCGATTGTTTTTGAATCCGAGTTTTCTTCTTTGGCGCGGGCTATTATTTTGTCGTCTATGTCAGTTATATTCTGGAGATAAAAAACATCGATGCCTGCCGAGCGGAGATACCGGGCAAACATATCAAAAACGAGATATGTTCTCGCATTCCCTATGTGTATCGGGCCATAAACAGTCGGCCCACAGACGAACAGCTTTATTTTCTTTTCTTTGAGCGGTTTTCGGCTTTCGGAAAGAGTGTCGAAAATCAGGATAGGCATTATGAATCAAAGCCAGCGTTTCTTTTTGAAGAAAATAAGCATGACAATGACAGTCAGGGCCATTGCGCCGACAATTATCCGGAAACCGTCTGGATTGTCTGTTAATGGAATTCCTCCGACCTGCATTGCGAAAAGAGCGGCTACGAGCATCAGCGGGAAAGTGGAGAAGGCGAGTATGGTGAACATTTTCATCGTTTCGTTAGTCCTGACGTTCATCAGTTGGTTGTTGGTCGCTTCAAAATCCAATATGGCCTCGCGGTGGTATTCAAGCCGGGCGAGAAGCTTCAGGTATTTGCCGTGCAGGTCTTCAAGATAAAGCTTGCTCTGTTGTCCCCAGAAATTCTGTCCTCTTTCAACGAGCGAAGAGAAAAGATGCTGCTGCGGCTTGGCTATGAGCTGATATTCCGAAAGATCGCGCTTGATATAAGAAATCTTTTTCAAGAGGTCGGTTTGATTGCCTTTGAAAAGTTCCGCGCCGACTGCCTCGGTTTTTTCCTGAATGTGATTCAATTGGCGCTGGTTGAAATTAATAAGATGCGAAATGAGATTATGCGCCAGTTCTAGTGTGCTTGACGGCAATTCTTTTCCGGCTTTTCCGCCGAATGTTTTCTTAACATCGGCAAAAACATCGGTGTCGGCATATCGCACGGTTACCACGTTCTTTTTTGTGATGATAAAATCTATCTCGGCGCGGCGCGACGTTTTTTCTACGACATCGTATATCGGGAAATGGTAAATGAGATAAAGATAGCTGTCGGATGATTCAACTCTGCCGTGAACGGAGTAATTTTTGAGCTCGTCTATGACTATGGGATGCAAGCCGAAATTTTTCTGCAGCCATTCAAGGTCATCTCCGGCCGGCTTGACCATATCAATCCATTTTATTTTCCCACCGATTGTTTCCATTTGGAAATTATAACATACGGGTTTTTTAGGGCAATCAGGCGCGATATGTCATTGCGAACGACCATAGGGAGCGCGGCAATCTCGCTTTGTCATTCCGAGTTTTGCGAGGAATTTCTGAGATCCTTCGCTTCGCTCAGGATGACACGTGGGCTTGACTTTTTTGTTGAAATATGCAATGCTTTAACTGCTGGGCAGGGAATTCTTTCTTGTCTGGTAATCCCGTAACTTTACAGGAGAATAGGTAATGAAGCGCAAAGTTTTGAAGTTGATATTGCTTTTAGTTTTTATTATCGGTGTGTCTATCGCGCTCATTTATGAGATATCGATTGATGACCAACTAACCCATACACAAGCACTTCTTTGGGTGGGCGGCATCTTTCTTGGAGCATATGCGCAAAAATGGTCCAAGGAAATAGGTCATATGAGAAGGTCTCGCCTGAAAGTCAAAAAACCAGCACAACAGCAGTAACTTGCTAATCGGAGCATAAGCTCCCGACACTCGGAGGAAGCGGTCGATAATGCACCTCCACCTTTTTCCACCGTCAGTATGATTGCGGAAAATAAAATTCTCATTTCTAAAAATTCCCTGGAAATTTTAGAAATGAGTATAACAATGCAGATTTATCAAATCTTTATTGTTCTGCTCATTTCTTAATATCGCACTACGAGTTTTGAGGCAACATAGGTTTTCGTCAAGCTTTGTTTAAAACAAAAAGCCCGCGTAGTAGCTTTCTGCCGGCGGGCTGTTTCAATCTTCGTGCCTCTTGCCGAAGCAAATGGCCAGGTTAGCGTTGCGAGCCCCGCGCGCGATTGCAAGTCTTGCGGTCTGCATGTCACTGACATAGACCCTAACCTCCTGGTGGGAGGTGTTATCTCTCACAGATAACAGGATACTGCTTCCGTCATCTGTGATTTTGACACGCCGATTGCCGTGCGCCGAATGGATGCCCGCCTTTATAAAACCGGGCGAGATTTTTATCACACTCGGGCAAGCATTGGCGATATCGCACACCAAAGCGGCGGCGGGAATAAGGGTCGTGTGGTTGCCGCTGTATTTGCCACCCGACCGCGAATCTTTACTCATTGCGACCTCCAAGCTAATGAACCAAGAACATACTACAATTAAATGATTAATTTGTCAAATTTAAAATTTATTCAAATTAGGCCTTGACCCCGCACCTTTTTGTGCCGTAAAAGGTGCGGGGTTGATTTTTTATCCGAATTCCTATAATCTCTATCAGTATTTCAATCATGCCCACAGAAAACAAAAACTCAAAAACAGCCCTGCTTGAATCCATAAAAGATCAGCTTTCGAACGTTCGGCTCCGCGACGGCGAAATAGTGGAAGCCGTGCTTATGAAAAAAACCCCAAGAGGAGTGTTTTTTGATTTGGGCAGATTCGGAACCGGAATTGTTTTCGGCGTAGAACTCGTCAATGCCAGAGAAATTATCAAGAAGCTTGAAATCGGAGGCAAGATTTCGGCGCGCGTGGAAACCACTGACGGCGAGGGCGGCTACGTTGAGCTTTCACTCGCCGAAGCCAGCAAGCAGAAAGTATGGCAGCAAGTTCAGGAACTTCAGGAAACCGGAGAAGTAGTCAAAGTGAAAATAACCGGCTCCAACCCGAGCGGGCTTCTTGCCGACCTTCTGGGGCTCAAAGCATTTTTGCCGCTTTCCCAACTTTCTTCGGAACATTATCCCAAAGCAGCCGAAGGTGATCAGCAGAAAGGAAGGGAGGCGCTTAAAGATTTCACCGGCCAAGAATTTAACGTGAAAGTCATAGCCGTCAATTCCCGCAACAACAAACTCATAATTTCCGAAAGGGAAATGTTTTCGGCCAACGTCAAAGAACTTCTGGCCGCGTACAAAGTCGGACAGGATGTGGACGGCATCGTTTCTGGAATTGCCGACTTCGGAATTTTCGTCAGATTCGTGGACAATCCGCAGATAGAAGGCCTGGTCCATATTTCGGAACTCGACCATCGCATCATAGACAGCCCGAAAGAGATTGTCACCATAGACCAGGCGGTCAAAGTCAAAATTATAGACATAAAAGAAGGCCGTGTATTTTTGTCTATAAAGGCCTTGAAAGCCGACCCGTGGCAGGAAGTTGCCGGACGCTACAAAGCTGGACAGGAAGTCAGCGGAACGGTTTACAAGTTCAATCCTTTCGGCGCGGTCATAGAACTTGAAGGTGGAATTCAGGGACTTATCCACATTTCGGAATTCGGCGGCGCCGATGAAATGAAAAAAGCGCTCGTCCCGAAAGAATCTAACAAGTTTGTTATTGATTCCGTAAAGCCCGAAGAAAAGCGTATAATTTTAAAGGTAAAGAAATCATGATAAAACGTTTTCACTCAACCCTTTTTTACGCAAGCGACCTTGAAAAAACGGCGCAGTTTTACAAACAGCTCGGATTTGATGTCCAAAAAACGGACGACGGCGTCCGCGTAAAACTCGGGGATTTCAGGTTATTTTTCGTAGACGAAAATAAAACTCCGATCCAAAACGAATCGGGCAAGACGCCGAAAGGGCTCGGCATTTATACTTATGTGGAAGTGGAAAACGTTGACGAATATTTCAATTGGCTCAAAAATAACGGCGTAACGCCACGCACGGAACCGAAAACATGGCCGTGGGGCAAGCGCGAGTTTGTCGTAAAGGATACGGACGAATACAAGCTGGTTTTTTACTCTAAAGTAGCCGCGTAATTGCCGTTGATAAAATCCGCGCAAGCGGATTTTTTATGTGAAACGCCGCCATAAAAAAATCTCATGGCGGCTTTTACTGCTTATGGTCGAACTCACGGAATGCTCGCACAAACTCCTCTCGTTCAGCGATAGTCATTGTGGTCGGAAAACGAAGCGAGAGTTTCTTATCGGCTGGGATATAAAGCCCGATAACGGAGTTCTGGTCAAGTACAGCTTGGATAATCTGTCGCGCGCGATTGCTTTCCAGTGCTCCATCAGTAACTTCCCAGAGGTTCACAATGCCTAAATCATGACCACCAGGGATATCCAATCCGTCCATTACGAATCCTGACAAATCGGGCCGATCGCTTTCATCTCCCTTACCTTTCAGCCACCAGCATTCATACAGCCGGCATCCTGCGGGGCGAGCGTCATATATGGAACAGCCGTTTTTTGAGCAGTTCTTACACCATTCGCCACTCTTTGTATTCACTTCTGCGACTGCATGTGTAAAACAACAGGCAGTACAGCTGCCACAACTGCGGTTATTGGCATTCATTTCCTGCATCCTTCCAAAATTTACAGTTTACTTTTTAACATAAAAACTATTTTATGTCAACATTTTTGCGTTTACGAAAACTTTTTTCAAGCACGGCATTTTCTTTTTCCTGTTTTCCGTTAATCTTGATAGTAATGAAAAAACGTCGTGGAAAATACGTCATCGGTATAGACCCCCACACTAAACGCATAGCGGGCAAAAAAGACCGCGCCAAGCGCACTATTCGTTATAGTGTGGGAGTAGACGAAGTCGGACGTGGAGCTCTTGCCGGACCGGTTGTTGTGGCGGCGGCTTGTTTTCCGATTGGACTGAAAATATCTAACAGAAAACTCGGCGCGCTTAAGGACTCCAAAAAGCTTTCTCCGAAATTGCGGGAATTATGGGCGAAATATTTCAAGTCCATCCCCGAAATATCATATAGTGTCGGCAGAGTTTATCCGAGAGCCATCGAGAAGATAAACATATCAAAAGCGGCCAACCGCGCAGCAAGTGTTGCCTGTGAACGGGTAATCAGATCTTTCCAATCCTTACAACATCATACCAACAAACTGGAGTTTGTAAGGATGTTTAGTATCTTTCTGGATGGGGGGCTGCATATAAAAAATCAGGAGAATTTTAACGCAAAGACGATTATTCGAGCCGACGAAAAAATAACAGCCGTTAAAATAGCTTCAATAATCGCCAAAGTAAAAAGGGATGAATATATGGAAAAGCTTTCCCAAAAACACCCCAGCTACGGTTTTGAAATCCATAAGGGATACGGAACGAGGCGCCATATTAGGGCGATTAAAAAACATGGTCCAAGTCCTGTCCACAGATTGACATTCTTGCGAAAAATAAAGTAAAATCTACAATATAGAACTTAGAAAGTTGCGGGATAGTCGTCTACTACATGCTACATTCTAAATTCTACATTCTATCCCATGGGAGGCGTACCAGTAAAACATCACAGCAAGGGGAAAGTCGGGCGGAGGCGCTCGCATTTGGCTTTGAAAAAAGTGAAGCTTTTGGTTTGCAAAAATTGCAGCGGGCCGAAAACACCGCACAGAACCTGCGCTCAGTGCGGCAAGTAATAGATATGTGTCATGTATCACGAGGCATGTATCATGTTTTTGAAAATAAAAGTCCAATTACATAATTAAGTTCTTGATACTTGATACCTGACACTTGATACTTTAAATGGCTACTCGGCACCTTGTAAGAAGCGTTGTTCTCCAGTCCCTTTACGAATGGGATTTTTATCATCGCAAAAAAGACGTTACCGCAATTCTTGAGCGCAATTTAAAGGAATTCGCTCCCGGCATAGACGAGCCGGATTTCGCGTGGCGGATATTGAAGGGCATCGTTGAACATTTGGCGAAAATAGACAAAATAATAGAGAAGGCCGCTCCGGAGTGGCCGCTTGAGAAAATCGCAATGGTTGAAAGAAATGTCCTCCGCATAGGGCTTTACGAGCTTTTGTACGCCGACAGAGAAGAGGTTCCGCCGAAAGTAGCCATAAATGAAGCCATTGAAGTCGCCAAAAATTACGGCGGACCGAACTCAGTTAAGTTCATAAACGGCGTGCTCGGAACGGTTTACAGGGAAATGGAAAAAAACGCGGGGAGAACTCCGGAGGAAAAACCGGAGAAAAAAGAAAGGTAAATAAAATTTTCAATTTACAATTCTCAATTTACAATCAAATTCCAATGATTCAATTTACAAATAATTTGAAAATTTTATAATTGCAAATTCAATGAAAATTGTAAATTAGAAATTGATAATTAATATAATGACTAATAAAAATATAATTTCAGGAGAACTGGAAAACATAATCGGATACACTTTCAAAAAAAAAGACCTTTTGGTTGAGGCGCTGACGCACCGTTCGTATCTCAACGAAAACACTCCGCCAGTTGGCGGAATGGCAAGGCACAACGAGCGTCTGGAATATCTCGGCGACGCGGTTTTGGAACTGGCCGTCACAGAATCGCTTTTTAAAAAATACGCGGACGCGCCCGAGGGCAGAATGACCGTTCTGCGCGCGGCTTTGGTCAATTATCAAATGTTAGCGATAATCGGTTCCGAACTCCGTCTTGAAGATTTCATTCTTATGTCCAAAGGAGAAAAAGGCGGTTCCGCCAAGGCGAAAGAAGTAATTCTCGCCAACGCCATGGAGGCGCTTATTGGCGCTCTTTATATGGATGGAAGTTTTGCCGTTGCGGAAAAATTCATAAACAAATTCGTCCTGACACATCTTGAAGAGGTCTTGAAAACCGGAAGCTACAAGGATGCCAAGAGCGAACTGCAGGAATTGATACAGGAAAAAAACAAAGTGACGCCGTCTTACGCAGTTATTGATGAAGCGGGGCCGGCGCACGAAAAGCAATTCCGCATTGGAGTTTATTTCGGAGACGAACTCATTGCCGAAGGCAAGGGCGCGTCTAAGCAGGAAGGAGAAATAGAAGCAGCCAAATCTGCTCTTAAAAATCTTAAGCACTAAATCCTAAATTCTAAACAAATCCCAATGTTATAAATAACAAATTTTAGAAAATTGTTTCAAATTTCAATATTCTAATTTAGAATTTCAAAGTTATGCCTCATCCACTTAAACGCCTCGAACTGAACGGCTTCAAATCATTCGCCCAGAAAACGACAATTGAATTTACGACGGGAATCACGGCCATTGTCGGCCCGAACGGCTCCGGTAAATCCAATGTCATAGACGCGGTGCGCTGGCTTTTGGGCGAAAGGGAATCCAAGAATCTCCGCGGCGCCAAAGCCGAAGACCTTATATTCGCCGGAACGCCCAAGCGTCCGCGCGTCGGACAGGCGCAAGCCTCGCTTTTTTTTGAGAACAGCGGAAATTTCTTTCCTTCGGAATTTTCCGAAGTCGTGGTTACGCGCCAGGTCAGCCGGGACGGCGACAACAAATTTTTCATAAACAAAGCCGAAGTCCGCCTAAAAGACCTCATAGATTTCTTCGCGAAGGCGCGCCTCGGCACCAAAGGACTGGTTGTCATCAGCCAAGGGAACAGCGATGTCTTCATACAGGCGCCGCCGGTGGTCAAAAGGGAAATGCTGGAAGAAATGCTCGGACTTCGCGAATACCGGCTCAAAAAGAACTCTGCCGAACGCCGCCTCAAAAACACGCAGATAAACATAGATAAAGCCGGAGCGCTGATGAAGGAACTGGCGCCGCATTTGCGTTCGCTTAAAAGGCAGACCGGCCGCTGGGAAAAGCGTTCTACTTTGGAACAGGAACTCCGCGAAGGCGAAAACACATTTTTCGGAAGCCAGCTCCGTGAACTGAACGGAAAGATTTCGGAAGCCGACAAGGAAATCGCGTCTCACAAAAGCGAGCTGGAAATTTTGCATAAGGAAAAAGAATCAGCCGAGAACAACCTTAAAAAAGTTGAAGCGGGACAGCCGAAAGAACGCCAGGAACTTACTGAGATAAAAAAGAAGACACAGCTTCTCTTTGAAAAAAGAAGCGAGATTCAGAAAGAACTCGGACGCCTTGAAGTCCAGCTTGAAATGGAAGTCGCGTCATCAAGGCAGATTTCCGCTCCGCCTGCGCGTCTTTTGGAACTTCTTAAAAAAGTTAAGACACAGCTTTCCGGCTTGCTTGATGCCGATATCAGCGAACTGCGGAGAACAATAACCGCGCTTCTTTCCGAAATAAATTCCACGCTTGAGGACGGCCCGGAGAAAGTAGTCCGGAATTCGGGCATAAAGAACCGGCTTACCGAACTCAATAAGCATCTTTCGGAATTGGACAGGGAGATTTCCAAGCACCGCGGAGAGGAGAACTCGCTTGAAAAGAATCAGGAAGATTTTTACGAAGTGTTCAAAAGGGCGGTTTCAATGGTGGAAGCCGTAAAAGACAAAATAGAAAGATGGGAAAGCAAAAATCAGGAACGGCTTTTTGAAAAAGAACGGCTTCAACTCCGGCTTTCGGAACTGGAAAGGCAGATTGCACAAGTAGGGAGAGATACAAAAGAGTTCGAAGGTTCGAGTCGTTCGAATGTTCAGCCAGGAGAAGATTTTAATTCGCTTGAGCGCCGAATTTTCAAATTGCGCGGGGATTTGGCGAGTATCGGCGAAGTGGACGAAGCCCTTATTAAAGAAGCGCGCGAAACCGAAGACCGCTACGATTTTTTGGAGCGCGAATCGACAGACCTGGATAAAGCCCGCAACGATTTGAAGCAATTAATAGGGGAGCTGAACGAAAAAATAAAAACCGAGTTTAAGGAATCGTTGGACAAAATAAACAAGGAATTTGATACGTTCTTCAAGCTTATGTTTGACGGCGGGAAAGCAAAATTGGTTCTTACGAGTCAGGTATCAGGTGTCAAGAATCAGGCAAAAAATAAAGATGCGGATGAACAAGTTGAGGGTAAGGATATTGTTGAAATGGCAAACGAGGACGAGGAAAAGGAAAAAGAAGAAGGATTGGAGATAAGTTTGAGCTTGCCGAGAAAGAAATTGAGTTCGCTTGAGACGCTTTCCGGAGGCGAAAGGAGCTTGGTTGGAATCGCGGCGCTATTTGCAATGATTTCCGTTAGTCCTCCGCCATTCCTCGTTCTTGACGAAGTGGATGCCGCTCTGGACTCAAGGAACTCCCAGCGTTTCGCCGAAATGCTCAACGAATTTTCAAAAAAGACGCAGTTCATCATCGTCACGCACAACCGCGCCATTATGGAATCAGCGGACATCCTTTACGGCGTAACGCTGGCGGAAGACGGCTCGTCAAAAATTTTATCGTTGAAGTTGGAGTGATATAATACAATTATGTTCCCAAAACTATATTTACTTCTGAGCGTTGTTGTTTTGTCTATTGGATTTCTACTGCTTTTCTTTGGAGGAACTTGGGAAGGCGTAAGAATTGGGTTAGAAATATTTGGTGCTATTTGGATACTCCAAACTTCGTATTCCGTATTAGTTCAAAACCAAGAAGAAAAAATGAAAGAGAGAGAAGCAAAAAAGATTACCAATAAATACTTTAATGGCGATTAAATAGATAGCTTTATATTTTTTTGCTTTGTTTATCTGAGATAAGATAAAATCGTTCGAATTTTGTCCGCACACGACAACAGTTAACTGAAGTATTGTGGACAAGCGAGACGGCAGCGTTATACTACTAAAATGGAACTCAAAGAATTTGTTAAAAAGGTTATTGTTGATTTAGATCAGGCGGTTTCTGAAGCAAACGCCGAAACAAAAAGGGAAATCAGATTTAAGGGTGTTAAAGAACATGCTACGGCTCTTGAGTTTGATGTTGCGGTTACTGCAGAATCTACTACTTCTGGGAAAGGTGGTGGTGAAATCAAAGTATGGGGAATCGGAGAAATTGGAGCAAAAGGCTATTCTGAGTTAAAAAATTCAACGGTAAGCAGAGTAAGTTTTCGTGTGGATATTTCTGAATATACTAAAGCAGAAAAAGAAAAGCATCAACGAGCCGTGGAAGCAAATATTAAAGTCAATAAATCGAACCCCGCTAGATAATATTTCTCCTCTTTATCCTCAAACTGTTCCCGACAACCCGTTCGGCTGCTATAATCATCTTATGAAACTCCTTCTCACTTCAGGCGGACTTACCAATAAATCCATTGCTTCTGCGCTGATAGACCTTGTGGGGAAGCCCGCTAAAAAAATAAATATAGCTTTCATCCCAACGGCAGCGAATGCCGAAGAGGGTGATAAGGGTTGGCTTATAGATGACCTCGCTAATTTAAAGAAGCAGAGTTTTAATGAGATTGATATTGTTGATATTTCGGCTTTGCCAAAAGAATCATGGTTGCCACGTCTTGAACATGCGGACGTTCTTTTCTTTGGTGGTGGCCATACCCCTCACCTTATGCATTGGCTCAACAAATCTGGCCTTGCAGATATTCTCCCGGAACTTCTCAAGACCCGCGTATATGCTGGCATTAGTGCAGGAAGTATCGTAGCAGCGCCGACACTTGCACTTAGCAGTGAAACCTCCGGACCTTTTAAGTATGAAGACGATTTGCAATACGACGGCAGCGGTCTCAATCTAGTTAACTTTCATATCCGTCCACACTTAAACTTTCCTGTTTTTCCAAAAGCCGCCGAAAATTATCTACGAGAGAAAGCAAAGGAAGTTCCTGAAATCATATACTGCCTTGATGACCAGTCAGCCCTAAAAGTAATTGACGATAAAGTAGAAATTATAGGCGGGGGTAAAACTCTTGTGTTTAATAACTAAATGCAACAGCTTAAGCTGATAAACCCTGAACAGATTTCAGATTAACTAATAACTCTATGAAAAAACTTCTATTGGCTTCCAACGGAGAATTTCTTATTAAAAAAGGCTATGACCTGCTCGGAATTCCCAGGGAGCAAATTAAAATTGCCTACATTATAACCGCATCAAAAGCAGCATCGGATAAAAAGTTTTTAGATATCCATAAAGAAAGCATGAAAGAACAAGGCCTCAACTTTGAGGAGATAGATATAGAAGGAAAAACCAAAGAAGAATTGTATAAACTTCTCGATGGGAAAAACGTAATTCACATAGAGGGAGGGAATACGTTTTATCTTCTGAAGGCCGTAAAGGAAAGCGGATTTGATCAAGTTCTTAAAGACATGGTTTCCAGGGGTATTGCATATGTCGGTACCAGTGCCGGAGCGTATATCGCTTGCCCTACCATTGAAACTTCAATGTGGGGTCCCAAGATAAGAGACCAATACGGATTAACTGATTTTACCGCACTCAACTTTGTGCCCTTTCTCCTTTGGGTGCATTATAAAGATGATATGGAAGGTCTAATCAGAGAGAAGATGAAAACGACTTCATTGCCAGTGCGAATCCTGCGTGACGGGCAAGGCATTCTTGTTGAAAACGATTCGTATACTTTTGTAGGCGAAGGCGAAGAAATAAGATTATTATAATGGAAATTAAACGACCAAAATCCAAGCAGCCGATTCCCGATTCCGCCAAAAAGGTTTTCAGCGGAAAGATATTTGACGTATATCAATGGGAACAGGAGCTTTTTGACGGCAGCAAGGAAACTTTTGAAAAATTAAAAAGACCCGATACGGTTGTTGTTTTTCCGGTACTTCCAGACGGGAGAATAATGCTTACCGAACAAGAACAACCTGGAAAAGAACCTTTTATTGGCGCTACAGGCGGAAGAGTTGACGAGGGCGAAGATATTTTAGACGCGGCCAAGCGGGAACTTTTGGAGGAAAGTGGATATACTGCCGACCATTTTGTTCTTTGGAACTCTCAGCAGCCATTGAGCAAAATTGAGTGGGCTGTATACATTTTTATAGCAAAGGGGATAAAGAAAGTTGCCGACCTTAATCTTGACGCGGGAGAAAAAATTAAATTGAAACCAGTCACGTTTGATGAACTTCTGGAATTGGGAAGTAATAAGGATTTCTATGAGAAAGAAATAATATCCGAACTGCTTGAAGCAAAATTGCATCCTGAAAAGAAAGAAGAACTCCGTAAATTATTTAGTCCGGAATATTAATTATGAAAACAATATTAGTTGATGCTGTAGATGGGTTTGTAATAAAGGTTGAGGAGAGTTTTAAGATTTTTGAAGGAATGCACGATTTACTTGAAACTTATCCGAATAGGAAAATAATTTTGACTGGAGCAAATGACGAGCAATTCAAAGAATTTGGTTTGGATAATATGCCCTACGAAGTTTTTACTTTAAAACACAATCCAGAAAAAACTGACCCAAAATACTACGAGATAATGCTCAATCATTTTATCTTAAATAAAGATGACGTTATTTATTTTGAGCATAATCCGGAGGCCGTAAAAAGCGCCCAATCCATAGGCATAGTAACATATTACTATGACCAGGAGAAAAAGGACTTAGAAGCTCTTAAATATTTCTTATCGGAAAATTTATAAACTATTTCCGACGACGCTCACGTTTTAAGATACTTAAACTTTGTTAACGTACGCAATGCAAACACCTCAAGAATATATATCGGATGAACTGAATAAGCTTAAAATTCACTCGCAGGAAAAGCCGAATTTAAGCTCAAAGGAAGCCCTGGCGGAGTTTATAAAAAAGGCGATACTTTCAAAAAAGTTCCGCAAATACAGCGTTGATGATGCCTTCCTGAAGTCGCTGAATCGTGCGGTAAATATCAATCTAGATAAAAATGAGCCGATAAAATTTGCTCTTCCTTTTGGCGGGTACAAGCTGTGGCGTTTCGAGGAATTTCCGGAGGTAGATTGGGCGGAGTTATTTACTCTTATTTACTATACAAACTGGCTTAAACCGATTCTGAATAACTATGAACCCGGGGTATGGTTCGACTTTTCTTCGGATGATGCCATTGTAGAAATACTGGACAACATTCCGAAGAAAGATACAGACGCCTACGCTAATAGTTTCCGTAAACTTATTAATTTCATGGAACGCTTTATGCCAGAGAATATGCGTTTTACCATTACGCAAGTCGGGTCACGATACGCAAAAGGTGAGTTTGAGGCGGAACTCAAAGAAAAAATGGAAACTCTAAAAAATTCTATAGGCGGACTGCCGAAAGTTTCGGAAAGTGAGCGCAAAATGATAGACCTTAATGCAAAACCAAGGCCAGGCGAAAAAAGAGACGATGTTTGGTACCAAAAGAATAAACTGCTGCACGACGCCTATATGACCGTAAGCAAGCGACGGCCGTACTATCGCACAGAAGACAAGCTTCTTGCTTTCACCAAAAAACTCCCGAACGGCGTGGCTATTGGAACTACTAAAACTTCAATAGCTAAATTCTGGGTCGGCGTCGGGGTTCTGAAAAGACGTGATGACGGTTTTATCGAATCCATCCTGTCTCCGGACCAACTAGAAAAGGCAGAATACGAATGGCAACCGGTTTCAATTGAAGGACTCAATGGCAAGAACTTCAACAGATTGAGGGTTGTTCAGTAAGGTTAAAAATCTAATATTTAATCCGCTTAATCCTCAAACTGTTCCCGACGATCCTTCGACTGGCTCAGGGCAAGTAACCTCCCGCCTTCATTCCCGCCTTCGCTAATCTGCGCTTCGCCAAAATGCTTCTGCAGGGCGAGAGCTATGGCGGGCAAGAAAATTTCGGCGGGCAAAGCAGGGCAGGTAACGGCTCAAATGGTGGGAAATGAGCCGTTCGACACTACTCACGATGCCAACGCTTGAAACCGCCATAGTTGTTATCCTTTTTGATTTTTAATAATCAATGCATCAATTAATGTCTGTATGAAGCCCTGCTTCATCAATCGGTTCACTCGGCAAAAATAAAAGCAATCTTTGCTTTTACACTTGCCTCGCTGCCGATTGTAGCTTAAAAAGCTACAGACATTAATTTCGTCAAAACTTAACAAGAAGCGCATTAGTATTTAAGATTTAAGCCGTTTAATCCTTAAACTGTTCCCGACGGCACAGTGGTTTTAGGTATATAATGAATGGAAATGAAGAAAACATTCATTTCCTTATTTGCCTTGTTATTGGCTCAAACCACTTTTGCGGCGCCGGCGGGAATTACCGTAATCCCAAATGAAATTCTTCAGGGAGACCCGATTCTTATAACTGCGACAGGCAGTTCGTCTTTAACGAAAACTATTTTGGACGGCAAGAGCTATCCGGTTTTTATGTATGCCGGCAAATCCCAATCGCTTATTGGGATTGACCTCGCAAAGAAAGCGGGAATATATGAATTGCGGGCGATTTTTAAAACAGGAGAAATTGCGACAACTACAATTACCATTGCTCTGCGGCCGGAACCGCCCGTAGAATCAGTTCCAATTCCTGAAAAACTTGGCGGCAACACGTCTTCAAGCCAAAGCAAATTAGTTGCTTCAATTTCCAGCGAATCAGCAGACCTGAAAAAAGTCATCACCGGAAAAACATCTTTATGGACGAAAAAATTCACTCCGCCCCTCGCGGTTGTCAAAATAACCAATCCATACGGGTATGGAGTAGACACCGGTCAATATGTCATTGCGCATAAAGGCACTGATTTGAAAGCCAGCATAGGCACGAAAGTTTTCGCGATGAACAAAGGGGTTGTAAAACTTACACGAACCTATAAAGCGTACGGCAAAACGATTTTAATAGACCACGGATTAGGCCTTCAGACGCTTTATCTCCATCTTTCAAAAATTAATGTGAAAGAGGGAAGTATTGTGGCGAGAGGACAAGTTATCGGCTTGAGCGGCGACACCGGCTATATCACCGGCCCGCACCTGCATTTGAGCATCAGATTAAATGGGGTATCCATCGACCCGATGAAGTTTATGGGTTTGTTTTAGGGCAGATAAAAAATACTTGCCCCTACAGGGGTATATTTCCAGTCATCTAAGTTAAAACCTCCTTTATTATTTTTTTAGACCGTAGCTTAATAAGCTACAGTCGTTCGTTTTTCTGTTTTACCAAAACCTAGCGAGAATTTCTTTAATATCTAAGCCGCCTTATCCTCAAACTGTTTCCGACAACACTGACGCTTGAAGCCGCCATTGCTGTGTGTTTTTTATTTTGTGAGAGTGCGTTCAACTCGTTTCAAAAGCACCGCGTTAGTGGCGACGATAATTGACGACGCAGACATTAAAAGAGCCGCTATTTCCGGACGAAGCGACCAGCCCAGCGAGTTATAAAACACGCCCGCCGCAACCGGAATAGCAAGAACATTGTAAATGGCCGCCCAGAAAAGATTTTGTTTCATTTTTACCACAGTGGCTTTGCTCAAGCGTATGGCGGCCACAATGTCGTAGGGGTCTGATTTCATAAGCACGATATTGCCCGTTTCAATGGCCACATCCGTGCCGGCGCCGATTGCGATGCCGATATCAGATTGCGCCAAAGCCGGAGCGTCGTTTATGCCGTCGCCGACCATAGCAACGAATTTTCCTTCTTCTTGAAGCTGTTTCACATATTTCGCTTTGTCTTCCGGAAGAACTTCGGCAAAGATTCTATCTATACCAAGCTCATTGCCGACCGCCTCGGCTACTTTTTTGTGGTCGCCCGTAATCATGGCTACTTCAATGCCAAGTTCTTTGAGCGCGGCGATAGCTTTCTTCGCGCTTGGTTTGATTGTGTCAGCGGCGGCGACAACACCTGCGAGTTTGCCATCAACCGCAATCAAGCTCAATGTCTTACCTTCGCTAGCAAGGCGGTCAATAGTGGCTCGGGCATTGCCGATATTTATTTTGTTATCTGCAAGAAGCTTCTCTTTGCCGGCAAGCACAATCTTGTCCCTAATTATTGCTTTAAGACCATATCCGGCAATGGACTCGAATTTTTCTATTGGCTCGAGTGGCGTAGCGCCTCTTTTTGTGGCCTCTTCCATAATTGCTTTCGCGAGGGGATGATTTGAGCCTGCTTCGACGCTTGCCTCATAGCGAAGAATTTCCTGCTCGTCAAAACCGTTGAACGCTACAACATCCGTAACCCGCGGTTTTCCCTCGGTAAGCGTGCCTGTTTTATCAAGCACAATTGCGTTAAGTTTGGACGTATTCTCAAGAGTCGCGGCATCTTTGATTAATATATTATATTTTGCGCCGATGCCTGTTCCAACGGCAACCGCGGTTGGCGTGGCTAGGCCCAGCGCGTCCGGACAAGCTATGACGACTGTTGAGACCGCGAAGGTAAGAGCAGTCAAGAGTCCGACTCCAGCTATAAAATACCATCCGAAAAATGCGGCGAGTCCGGAACCAATGGCAACAATGACGAGCCATCCGGCCGCTCTGTCAGCAATGCGCTGGCCTGGGGCTTTGGAGTTCTGCGCTGTTTCAACCATCTTAATAATTTGCGCCAACACAGTTTCAGAGCCGACTGCAGTCGCCTTGAATTTCACCATGCCCGTCAGATTTACCGAACCACCAACAACTTTAGCGCCGATAGTTTTGGAAACAGGCATGGATTCTCCAGTCACCAGCGACTCATCAATAGATGTTTCGCCTTCAATAATTTCTCCGTCTACCGGCACCTTATCGCCGGGTCGCAATACAACTATATCGTCGTGAGTAATCTCCGCGCTCGGAATGCTCATCTCTTTGCCGTTGCGAAGAACATTTGCTTTGGGCGGCACCAGATCAAAGAGGGCGCGCAACGCGTCTGACGTGCCTCTGCGCGCTTTCATTTCCATCCAGTGACCGAATAAGACAAAAGTAACAAGAAGCGCGGCCGCCTCATAAAATGTCTCTGATTCCGGTCGGATCAGCGTAAGCAGTACGCTAAACAGATACGCCGCCAAAACGCCGGTCGCAACCAAAACCGCCATATTGAGCGTTTTTGCTTTGAGCGAATAATAAGTTCCAGTGATGAAGATTGAACCAGTCCAAAAGACAATCGGCGTAGTTAGAATTAAGAGGAGCCAATTTATTGGAATGGGTGTCGGCAGATTAAGTCCAAAGAAGTTAATACCAACCGGCGAGTAGAGAAAAATAGGGATGGAAAGGAGGAAAGAAATTAAAAACCGTTTGCGCATGTCCGCCTCCATCGCTTTGGCAATTTGCGGATTGGTCATTGCCGCATCGTGGTCTATATGCTTGCTCTCCGACTTGTCCGCCAAAGCTTTAGCGTCGGCGGAAGCTTTAGCGGAGGCGGGGATAAGCGGCATTCCGCAAGCCGGACATAGTCCTGACTCATTTTTGCGCACTTGTGGGTGCATAGGACAGGTGTATATTATTTTTTCTTTTTCATTCATTGTATAGTTGTTGTGTTTCATAATATTTTTTCCAATCTTTATTAGCTTGCAAGCGGTTCGGGAGACCTATTTTTGTTTTCGTCAATGAAATTAATGATCTCGACCTCATTGAAATTATCCAATTTTTCAAGCCGTCCCCACGAAGCTACAGCAATCATAGAATCATTCTTGGCCCGTGGAGCAACTACGACAGATCCCCGGTTATTGTTTCCTATTGATTCCAATTTAACTTTTATTGCCGGGTCAATATCGGGCTTGTAGGAAATCCAAATACCGCCATGCTCAAGATTGTGAATTAATTGTTCGTCCGGCAATTCATTCTGATATACTCCCCATTCGGCCTCTTTTGCGTAATGCGAACCCGAAGTGGGCGGATTGGAATTATATTCCGGATGAAACGTCCCAACCGGAATATGCTCTCGTCCTAAAATAGGGAACACTATTCCCGGTGCGGGTTTTTCTGGGCGAGTCGCCAGATACACGATGCCATATCCCATGGAACCGATGATAAATATTGTTATTACCCAGAAACCAACCTTTTTAACCCATCTGGTTTTTTGCTGATTTTCTTTGAATTTTTGCTTTTCTTGTTTTTGTGATTCCCATCGCTCTTTCTTGGTAAGCGGCTGCGGTTGCGGCGATTGATTGTTATTCATATATCGTTATTTATATTATGGTTAATTTAAGTTTAAGCTCAACTTCGACCTAAAGCGAACATCAATAATTTGAATGATTTGATTAATTTCTTTTGAACCGCCTAGTCAAAAGTTTTCGTTGTCGTTATGGCGTAATCGAATTCCATAATTAGTTTTCAATTATTTCGTAACCGTTCTTTTTCCAGTCAATCATACCGTCCGACAAGTGCGATACCTGCGTATAACCGAGCCGCGAGAGCTCTCGAGCCGCTATCTCGCTCATCCGACCGCTTCGGCAGTAGAGCACGATTTTTGCGTTTTTGTCTGCGGGCAGTTTATCAAGATTGTCAGTAATCTTGTCATACGGAATAAAAGCGTCGGTATTTTTAATTTCTCCCTCATAGGGAACATGAACATTTACAAAGAAAAAATCTTTTTGTTTTAACATTGTAGCCAATTGCACACTTGTCAGTGTGGTAAAATTTACGGCTTCTTGCCCGATCGTTTGTGTTGTTTTAGATTGAATTGCAGTATTGATTTCTGGCTTTGATTTACTGAAGATTAAATAACCGGCTAAAGCTACTACTATAACGAGCATGACAATGGCGATTTTATTCATATCTTATTTTCTTTTAAATAAATTAAACAAAAAGTTTTGTTTTGTATTAAACGGCGTGGTATGAATTTCCTCAAAACTCCCTATATGACCGAAATCCTTCTGAAAGGTCTTTTTTATTGAATCCTCGGAATATTGTGTAATGTCTAACCCGCTACATTTTTTCGGCCCGCTCATAGAAAAGGTTGATATTATAAGGTAGCCGCTCGGCTTTATAACCTTGCCAGCTATTTCGACATAACGAACAATGTCTTCCTCTTTGGTTAGAAAATGGAATGCGGCTCTGTCGTGCCAAATATCAAAACGGGACTCCGTGCCAAATTCTAAAATATCCGCCTTAATCCAAGCAACTGATTTTGCCTTTTCCCCAATCCTTGTTTTTGCTTTTTGCAAAGCTTTAACAGAAATATCCAATACAAATATATTTTTGAAGCCAAGCTCCAAAAGTTTGTCAACGAGCATAGAGTCCCCGCCGCCAACATCAATAATACTGGCGTCCTTATCAACCCCGGTTGATAAAATAAGATTAATTGAAGTTTGGGGGATATCTTGATACCAACTCACTCCGCGTGCCGTATCTTTCGTTTGGTATATTTCTTCCCAATGCTGTTTTGTTGAGTGATCGTGATTCATTTTTTATTTTAATTTTTTATGCAGCAAGCTGTAATATAATAAGACAGCAACCGACCCCAATGTTATCCAAAAGATAAGTTCTTCCAGCGGAAAACGCACCGCGCCAAAACCTATATAACCGATAAATTGATGTTCCGACGGAAATGTCCATTGGCCCAATAATAAAGCGGTAATTTCGTAGATTAAAGAAAGGGAGAAAAAATAAACGCCGGTCAAGAAAAATTTCAGATAAAAATCTGGAAATTTAAGCAAGTAAAAAATAAATATCGGCAACACAAACAATAGGCCAATTTTAAGATAGAAATAATGAATTTCCAGAAGCTGGGGATTTATCAATAGGGCTGCTAAAAATAAGCCCAAAAGTATAAAAAGGACAGCGGCAAAGTATTTCATTTTCGGACTATATAGCTGGTGGGTACAGCTTTTGTCCAAAAATTTTTCGTAAAACATTGCCACCAAATAAAGATACAGAAAAAGCCAAATTATCTGCTCTACAGTCACGTATCCAAAAAGCCGGAAATCACCAAAAACCGAATATGGAAGGAACCAGCCGCCGGTTAATTCCATAACGTAATCAATGATTATCGCGAGCGGAACGCTGGCAATAGCCGAAAAAATTGTAGCCATTTTCATACAGGACGGCTTGAGAATAGAAAGATAAACCGCCGGCACTCCAAAAAAAAGCAGCATAGAAACCATGATATCGGCGCGAACAAAAAATGAAATCAGCGAAGCCACTATCGGCCAAATGATTAATGGTAAAAGATTTTTAATCATACGAGATGGTTATATCTTTTGATTATACTATTATGTCTTCAAGAATTATCCTTTTCTTCGTTGTTTTTGTGATTTTTGCCGCATGACCCATGGCCGCGGAACATCATCCAAAGATATCCAGCGATCATAACGCCGATAAGAATCGGCCAAATGTATCCTGCCGAAAAAAGCTTGCCTCCGGCAAAAAGCAGAATGACAAGCGGCAGGGCGCAACAGACAACCATCATCCACATCATTGAATGATTATTTTTATCGTTGTGATTGTGCATGTTTTGATTCTGTCAGCTAACGGCTATTATTGATTTCTATTGTCTATGCCGAACAAGCGGTGAAGCCCGCACCAGCCGATAAAACTTTCTACAAGCGCGATCCAGCCGACAATGGCAACGGCCACATTTGCCCATTCTACGCCAAATTGAGGCGCAAAAGGACTAAGCCACCATACTGCCAACGCGAACCGCAAAATCCTGTCTACCTTGCCCAAATTTTGGTTCACCCCGTTAGATATTTTTTGTTGATTTTCTGACATAATAATCTCTTGAACCCGCGTTAAGATATATCCATATTTTCTTGACCGTCATGAGAATATCTAACGGGGTTCATATTGTTTTTAATTAATGTTTATCCCCGACCTTTTAACCCCCACACCTATGCATAGGTGTGGGGGTTAATGGCAGCAATCGCCGCCATGCTTCGATTTTTCTTTTTCCGATTGCTTTCCGTATTCATCTTTGCAGTTTTCCGAACAGAATTTTTTGCCGAATCCCTCCGGATTATTCCTTCCTTTTACAAGCTCCATTTTGCAGACGGGGCATTTTTTCTTGAAGATGTTGAACATACGATTAGTTATACATTTTCAATGACCTTTTTTAATTTTTCTTCCGCTGTTTTGGCAATGTCGGCAAGAGACGGATTTTCCACCATTCCCATCGCCACGGTGGGCAATATCGCGGACGCGAATACTTTTCCGTTTTCCTCGTAGATGATTACATTGCATGGCATAAGCAACCCAATATCTTTTTCCGCCTGCAGGGCTTTTAACGCAAAAGGCGGATTGCAGGCGCCGAGAATAATATAATTCCCGTAATCAACATCGAGCTTTTCCTTGAGTGTCGCTTTGACGTCTATTTCCGTGAGAATGCCGAATCCTTCTTTGGCGAGTTCTTCTTTCGTTTTAAGAACCGCCTCCGCAAAGGGGAGTGTCGTTTCTTTTTTGTAGCCGTATTTCATTGGTTTATGTAAGCTTACTGAACGCCGCAGCCGCCTTGCTGCCGCTGCGGTTGAGCAACCGGTTGTCCGGCGTCCACTCCGCATCCGCCCTGTGACTGTCCTGATGAGGACTCTTGGGGAACAAGCGCTCGTATCTGCGCGTATCCCTGGGCGCTGGAGTAATTTGCTCCGAGAATTGATTTCGGACTGATTGAATTCCAATCAATGCCGTTATTTTGCATATACTGCGCAATCGTCAGGTATGTGTCGGGGAACCAGTAGGAATTGACCGCAAGCGCCACCTTATACATTTGGTCTTCGGTTGCGCCCTGTGAAGCCATGAGTTCCAACAGCCCGAGCATCGCCATGCCGTGGTTGCAATCCGGGAAATAGACCGAGTTTCCGCAACATGGCCGGTAGATGTTTTTGGAAACACTTTCCACAAGCGCCTGCTGGTCGGCTGTTAGTGTTATCATCTGATGCGCGCTGTAATGGCTCATTGGGTCGCCCACCGCAATCGTCCAGCCGCCAGTGGATGCAAATCTTCCGGCTCCGCCGTATTGCGGGTCCTGCATCGGACCGTTTTCAAGAACCGGATTTTTATTGGCCAGGCCAAACGCCCAAAGAAGATTGAGAATTTCTCCAGAGTTTTGCGAAGTCATGGTGATTGAGCCGTTATCCGATTTTTGAAGGAGCGCTTTCATCTCTGCTCCCATGCCGCCGCGGCCCGCGTATATTTCTTGAAGTTTTTGAAAGTCAATCGTCCCGTTTTTCACCATTTGCGCGCCGAGGTCGCCCCATTTAATCGGAAGCGCGACTCCGGCTGACGGTATTATTTTTTCTTCAAGCGCGCTTAACGCAACCTGGCTTTTTGTCTGGGACTGAACCTGCGGCTGACTCTGTCCGTATTTCAGGCCAGCCACATAAATCCATGCACCTGCGAGTATGATTGACGATACTAAAATGCTTGTCGAAAGCGTGTAACCTTTCTGCTGTTTTTCGTGATTATTCTGATGATGTTCGCCCGTGGTGAGCGAAGTCGAACCATGATGTTCATTTTTTTTATGTTCGTTGTTAATGTCGTTCATGTGTTTAGTTGTTTTTTTATTCGTCGCAGCAATCGGCCAGTTTATTCACGAGGTCTTCAAGAGTTGAACTGCTTTTCGCCGCTTCTTTTATATTTTGACCTTTTATTAATTTAAGTTTGAGCGCCCAAAAGATAGAGTAGACCTTGTAGGCGTTCTCAAATGTTTGTTTCGCCTTTTCTTTTTTTCCTTCGGAGTACAGCTTGTTGCCGACCTCAATGAGCCGCATGGTGGCGGCCAAAAGATGCTTGGATATACACCATGTCTCTCCTTCGTGGTTCGGCATAAGCTGCTCCAGAAGTTTCTTGCGTACTTCGCGAATTTCGAGCGAAGTGTCGAAGTACTCATCTTTTTTCGTTTTTACGCCGGTAAAGAAAAAATGTTCTTCCAAACTGATGAGATTCATCACAGCCAAACTTAAATCTTCGGCCGTGGACAAATCAACCCCGGCTTTTTCTTTAAGAGCGTTTATTTTGGAGAGAAACTTATCCATTTTTAATGGTTTGTTATTCATGTATTTATGTTTTTACCAAGTAGGTGATTTTGCTGAATCAGATGAAGAAAATTAATATTCCCAGAACTATCATCGCCAATCCTACCCAGAATCTCAACCCCTTCAGATTTGTCTTTTTCCATTCCTGCACTTTGTCCACGGTTATCTTGTCGGCCGCTATCAGGAGCACCGCTATGAGCGGCAGGGAAAGAATAAGATTGTAGAGTAGCAGATAACCGAAGCCGGCAATGTACGTCACTTGGTCGCGGAGCAATCCGATTACCATCAAGTATGGGCCGCCCATGCAGGGGAATTGGCAGATGCCGACCAGAAGTCCCAGTCCGAACGCCGCCGGAAATGACGCTTTTTCCATTAATCGTCCCATAGCGGTATGGGAAACGGACGGGAGCTTGAGCTTGAGCGGAAATTTCGGGAAGAATTCGTTAATCAGGTTTATCACCCCGAAAGCGATAAGTATCGTCGCGCCGAGCTTGCCCATGAAGTGCGGCGTGTTGAACAAGTGAAGCACTTGCAGGATTCCGAGGCCTATCAGAAAGTAGGCGACAAAAATTCCGGCAATGTAAATGCCTCCAATCTGAAGGATTTTCCTTCTAGTCATCTGCATCCCAAAAAGGAACGCGATGGTGATGAGAAGGATTGAGAACGAGCAAGGATGGACGCTGTCGAGAAGCGCCGCAACGAGGACGAGCGGCAAAAGCCAGGAGCCCCCATTGCTCACTTCCCAGAGAAACGAACTTACTGACGGCGAGTTTTGAAGGAAAATAATTCCCGCAAAAACCGCGGCGACAACCGATATTACGATTAAAATTCTTTTCATTAGGGTTACGGAGTTACAACCGCCTTGATTTCCAGTTCAAGCGTTCCTCCGTTTGTGTCTGCAAGATACACGAATCTGTCGACTGGACCGACTCCGGCCGGGCCGTGAGCGTTAGGGTCATAGACGACATCAATGTTTTTCGTCCCCCCGGCCTTTATGAGCATGTTTGCTTTCGGCGCGAAACCCATGCCGGGCATTCCGAATGGTCCTATTTTTGAACTTCCTTCAACGATATACGCGGCAGTGCACATGCAGGAGGTCGAAAGGTCTCTTACGAGAATATCTTTGTCGGTAGGATTGGTTACCGCGAATGTGTGGGTTACCATGCCCTTCGCCATTGAGATTGTACCAAAGTCATACAATTTTTCGGACGCGACGAGAACGCTTTCGCCACCAGATTGTCCCTGGGTTGGAGGGGAGCCATCGGTGGTGTTTTGAGCTCCCCACCACATTAAGCCAAGAAGGCCTACTGCAGTGACAGAAATGACTATTATTGTATTTTTCATTTTTTGATTGTTTGTTTTTGTTTCGCTCGCTAAAAAACCGCGTTGGAGCGGCTCGGTGCTGCGAAGAAAATTAGCGCAAGTTGGGCGCTATATCTTCGCAGCAGAAAATTTCCACGGGTCGCGTTTTTCCAAAACGGAAAGCCAATCAAGCCATTTTTGCGTTGAAACAATCGGTGAATTTTTACCTACAGAGCTAGCGTATACAAAAAAACTTTTTTGCGGCGGCTCCGAGATGGCATAAATAAATATGGCAAAAAACATGCTCGCCGCTAAGGCAAGAAAAGCCAAGGACGATGCAATAATTCCGGTTGAAACGCCGATAATCGTATTGATATGAGAAATCGCGAACTCAAACGGATTCACAATGTCCGCGCAATTATTGCTTCCGAAAATGGAAATGGGGCACTGGGTATGATTGCTTGAGTAGTGAGAAATCATAAAGCCGCCAAAAACAATCGTGGTAAGCGTTGCCGATATCAAAATAATTCCCAGCGCCGATTTCATAATGTTATTTTAATGTCTTTCTTTCCCGATTTCAATCGAGGATCCTCGAGAAATATAAAAATCAAACATTTTTTATTTCTCGGGACTTTTCCTCAAATTCTTTCTTGTCTATTTCGCCTTTGGCGTATCTCTCTTTAAGTATATCAAGCGCAGAATTTCCTGCACGGTGATGCTTTCCGCCGTTCCGTGAATTTCCCTGAATAAGGGCGACAATGCCGACAATAACGAATAACCAGAAAACAATCATAAAGATAGACCCCCAGGCTCCCATGCCGTATCCCCAATCGTAGCCGTAATATCCCATCATGTTATTTAAATATTTATGCGCGTTTTAATTTGCAGACCTTTAGGATTTCGGCGATGGCTTTTTTGTCCTGTCCCGATTTCATTTGCATTATAACATGTGTCCGAAGATGGTGCTCAAGAAGCAAATCATCTATGCCGGAAAGAGCCTGCCTTATTGCGGAGGATTGCGTAATGATGTCAATGCAATACTTTTCTTCATTTATCATCTTTACTATGCCGTTAATCTGGCCCTTTATTATTTGCAGTCGGCGCAATACTTGCTTTTTTGTTTTTTGCTCCATGCGTGGAAGAATACCCCATAGGGGTATTTGAGGTCAAGTGGGGGGTGTGGAAAAGTTTATTGGTTTTAATTTCTGTCATTGCGAGCTCCAGCAGGAGCGCGGCAATCTTATTTTGTCATTCCGAGTTTTGCGAGGAATCTCTGGGGTTTTTGTAGAGATCCTTCGCTTCGCTCAGGATGACACAAGTGGCGAAAAATTTGACAAATTCCACGTGTTTGCTAACATAATGGAAATCCAAAGACCATTCCGACGTAAAGTCGGAACCCCGATAAAACGTCGGGGCAGGCATCCAGAGAAAAGGATATAAGCCCTGTAGAGGACTAAAACGGAGAAATCCGCCGACGTGCCTGCTTTGGAAGCAGGTTTTTTTGTTCTCCAATGGAGAACAATCCTTCCGAAGCTTTCTTTGACCCTCGTAGCCTTGGCGGAGTGGGTAGCGAAGGAGGATATTCATCAAATTCGCATGAAGACAAAAACACAAAAAGGAGAAGAACTTAAAACAGGCAAAAAGTTTTTGGAAAAGAGCCAGGTTTTGATTTTCACCGATTTTTCCAAAGTTAAGACATCTGACATCAGAAAACTCCGCCAACAACTCAAAGAAGTCCAGGCGAAATACTTCGTCATCAAGAAGCGCTTGCTTGGCCTTATTCTCAAAGAACAGGGAATAGAAGTGGACGTTAAGGGGCTCGGAACGCAGGTGGGCACGATTTTTTCGGAAACCGACATAGAGAAATCCAGCGCTCCGGTTTACAAATTCTTTTACGGCATCGGAGGCGACACAAAAGCCGGACGCGCGGAAAGCGTTAAAAAGATTGTCGGCGCCTATGACCTCAAGAAGAAGAATTTCATTGAAGCCAAAGATGTTCTTTTCATCGGACAGCTACCGTCCCGCGAAGTTCTGCTTGGCCAGTTGTTCGGCATGATTGCGGCTCCCATCAGTTCGCTTCTTTATGTGCTAAATGAAAGAGCAAAACAAACGGTCGAAACCAAATAAAAATTAATACGGACAAAATTCGTACATTCGTACAAATTCGTATTTCGTAAAACAATGGAAAAACACAACGATATAATTTCAAAAATAGAATCATTGACAGCGCTTGAATTGGCCGAGCTTGTGAAGGCGCTTGAAGAAAAGTTCGGAATCTCCGCCGCAGCTCCGTCCGCGGGAGGAGCGGGAGCAGGAGCCGACGCTGTCGAAGAAAAGACATCTTTTAATGTTCTTTTGAAATCGGCTGGCGAGCAGAAAATCAATGTCATCAAAGTCATCAGGGAGGCCACCGGTCTCGGCCTGAAGGAATCAAAGGATATTGCTGATGCCGCTCCGAAAATGATTAAGGAAGGACTCAAAAAAGATGAAGCCGAAGAACTGAAGAAGAAAATCGAAGGAGCTGGCGGTCAAGCCGAAATCCAGTAAAAGATGGCCTCGCTACGCGAGGTCTCGCGAAGCGAGACAAATAGCAAGTATGCAATTGGGCAAATTGGCAATTGAACTGCACTACTACATGTAGTAGTGCAGTTTTGTTTTAGTAAAATTATATGGGGAAAAAAGCAAATATCCGGGGCGCTTTTTTATTTGTGATATCTAGTGTTATATTTAAAAAATGACAAAGAAGATAAAAATAGCGGTTCTCTTTGGAGGCAAATCCGCCGAACACGAAGTATCGCTTCAATCGGCCCGGAATGTTATTGACGCCCTGGACAAGGAAAAATATGAGGTGATTCTAATCGGCATCAACAAAGCGGGAAAGTGGCTGTTAAGCAATACTTCAAACTATTTGCTCCATAATAATAACCCGAAGCTTATCAAGCTTAATAAATCAAACAAAGAAGTTTCTTTGGTTGTGCAGAGCTCCGGCAATTTAACCGATATTCACACTAAGAAAACCCATGGAAAAATTGATGTTGTTTTTCCGGTTCTTCACGGACCATACGGAGAAGACGGCAGCATTCAGGGACTTTTAAAACTGGCCGGAGTGCCTTTTGTGGGTGCAGGCGTTTTAGGTTCGGCAATTGGAATGGATAAAGACGTTATGAAACGGCTTTTGAAAGAAGCCGGAATTCCAGTTGCGAAATTTATAGTTCTTCGCGCCGGAGAAAAAATATCGTTTCGAAGCATAATAAAAACACTCGGTTTCCCGGTATTCGTAAAGCCGGCAAATCTCGGTTCTTCAGTCGGTATCAGCAAAGTTAAAAACGAAAAAGAATTTAAAAAAGCTTTACACAATGCGTTTCAATACGATTCCAAAATTCTAATTGAAGAAGCTATCAAGGGAAGGGAAATAGAATGTTCTGTTTTGGGAAATGAAAAACCAATCGCTTCAGTTCCCGGCGAGGTTATCCCAAGCCATGAGTTTTATTCTTATAAGGCAAAATACCTGGATGAAAATGGCGCTACTCTGCAAATTCCCGCGAAACTTCCAAAATTAACTGTCAAAAAAATTCAGGGAACAGCCATCATGGCATTCAAAGTTCTTAATTGCGAAGGAATGGCACGGGTGGATTTCTTCCTGAAGAAAAACGGGGGCATACTGGTAAATGAAATCAACACAATTCCGGGATTTACGGCTATTAGCATGTATCCCAAAATGTGGGAGGCAAGCGGTATTCCTTATCCAAAACTCTTGGACATATTGATTCGTCTTGCGATAGAACGATTTAATCGGGAGAAAAAACTAAGGAGTTCAATCTAAATCAATCTTCGTAGCTAAAAAGGGAACAATCACAATTGCGGCAATTCGGCAATTGAACTGCACTACTACATGTAGTAGTGCAGTTTTTGTTTTGCGATGTTTAATTGCTTAATTTCTCAATTGCTTAATTTCCGCAGGTATCCGGATTCCATAAGCCCTTTTGTGTGGCCTGGGCTTCGTTCTGGGCCGTCTTGAATTCAATCTGATATTTGTAAGGCAGGCGATAGGTGTATTCGTAAGCGTAGCCCTCTTCAATTATCAGTTTGTTGAAATTCGTTCCACCAATAAAAACATAAGCGAGCAGACGGTTGTATTTGTCATAATCGCCCTGCGTAGAATCTTTTTCAAGATATATATTTTGCCCATTGAGCAATTTTTCGGCTTCTTCTTTCGCTTTCTGCGCGAGGCAAGCGACTCGCGCGCGTTTGTCGTTCGGTTCCGGAGAATCGATGCCTATAAGGCGAATATGAATCGGCTGACCGTTAACTTCCGCTACAATCGTGTCGCCGTCGATTACTCGCAGTACTTTTGTTACAGTTTCTGTTGTCGGCTTAGAAACTATTTCTATTTGTTCCCTTTTAGGGAACAGAGGAGAGTTATCAATTATTGTCGCGCTTTCTTTAGGTTTGTTTGAGTTAGATTGGTTAACGGTCGTTTGGTCATAACCCAGCAGGCTCGAAACAGCCGCGACCGTAGCTAAAAAAGCTACAAAGAGAAGAAGTTTGTTTTTAGGGATATTATTCATTTTGTCTAAAGCCGGTTTTCTTGATATATTGTAAACGATTTAAGCACCCTTAGCTCAGTGGTAGAGCGTCCCGTTCACATCGGGAAGGCCGTAGGTTCGATACCTACAGGGTGCACCAATATTTGAGCAATCCACCCATTATTCTATAATCAAAACCTAATGATTGTGCACGATTGGTTTATACATTCCTTGTTCGCCGTTACCGCAATCAGCGGGATGATGGCGCTTTTTAAAGTTCCCACTGCAAAAGGGCACAATAAATTTCTTTATTCTTTTTTGAGTTTCGCCACAGCATCTATTTTTAGCTTCATTTTCTTCCGAAGTTTCATAAATTTGGATTCTCGCACAATGCTTTTCGGGCTAGTGTGGGGAATCGGATATGCGTTGCTTGTATTGCTCCAGATGGAAATTCTAAGAAATCTGGATACCAACGCTGTTTTTCCCATTACGAGCACCGCTTCAAATGTTATTACCTTAATTATCGGCCTCCTGTTTTTTCACGACAAAATAAATCTACTGCAGTTCATAGGTGTTTTTCTAGCGGTTTTTGTCATTGCTTTTTACAATCAAAAGTATAAGCACATAACCTTTCAGAACGGTTTGCTGGTTGGTTTTGGTTCAATTGTCTTACTGTCTACGTTTACCAAATTCATACAGAAATTTGGGGCTATATCTGTTGAAACCGAAAATTTTATTTTTTGGCAATTGTTTTTTGCCACATTAGCTTCCCTTGTTATACTCGGCATTACAATGAGAAATGAATTGGGACGGCAATTTAAGGTTTCTAAAAATGTCGTTGCATGGGCAACAACTCTCGGAGCCTTGAATTTTATCGGGACTACGGAAATAGTAAGAGCGCTTTCTACGGGGCCATTCTCTCTGGTTTATACGATAAACGGTTTTTACATATTGATCACTTCCCTTATAGCCTGGAAATTATTCGGAGAAAAACTAACTAGACACAAGGTTATTTTTCTATTCACGGCCGTAATAGCCGTAATTTTAATAGGCTTGAAGTAAAAAAATCGTTAATATGCTTTGCGAACTAAATTTATATCGGGAAAATTTATGCGAAAATTAAAGCAGGAAGAATTTGAGAAAATCGTAGCGGAGGGAATAAACGCGATTCCGGAAAAGTTTTTGCGGAAATTGGATAATGTCGCGATTGTCATTGAAAACGAGCCAACGCCGGCCCAGAAAAAGAAATTGAACATCAATCAAGGATGGACGCTGTTTGGTCTGTATGAAGGAGTGCCGCAGGGCGAGAGGGGAATGAACTACACATTGGTAATACCAGATAAAATAACTATTTTTAAAAAGCCGATTGAAGACGAGGCATCCGACGAGAAGGACATAAAAGAGATTGTGAGAGACACTGTTTGGCATGAAATTGCCCATCACTTTGGAATGGATGAATCCCGCGTCCGCCAAGTTGAAACCAAAAGGCAAAAACACTGAACGAATTCCTAAACCCGCTCCAGGGGCTGGCAGGCAAAAAATCTCCGGTATATGGGTATATGTCCTCATAGGACAATTCCATAGAATTGTCCTATGATACTTATGCGTACCATAGATACATAGATACCCATAATAAGAAAGTCGCTTATTATTAGATTATAATAAAACAAATATGAAAAGGTGGACTGTGGTTTTTAGAGCTCTGGCGAATATCAACCGGCTTAAGATAATTAAGCTGTTGGCTGACGGCAGAAAGATGAACGTCACCGACATCGCGGGAAATCTTGAAATTTCCTTCAAGGCAACCTCAAACCATTTGGCGTTGTTGAAGAATTTAGACGTCTTGGAAGCGCAGGGGACCTCTGGCTATGTTTTTTATTCTTTTAATCAGCAACTGCCTAAAGATTTTCAAAAAATAATTGAGATTGCCCTAAAATAGTCATAGGACAATTCTATGGAATTGTCCTATGACTATCAAAATTGTTTCTTCTGCCTCGTTAAATCTTAAAAGAGTTATGGCTGTTTGGAAAATAAAATTGTATGATGATATACAACTCAACATAAAAATTTCTAACGGGGTGCACAAAAAACATGCTTTGCGAACTCAATCAGATAAAAACAAAAGACGGACTGCGGCTTGAGGGGTTGGTTTTTGGTTCGGTAAGTTCACCACAAGTGAACCGTCACAAAAATAAAGTAATTGCGCTTTGGTTGAGCGGATTGACTGGAAGGTTTTCTAGCAGCCCAGAACGGATTCATGCCGTCGCCGTAGAGCTGGCTAAAAAGAATATTTCCTTCGCCATTTTTAATCATCGTGGGTTTGGCAATATCAACTCGTTAAATGTTGAAAGTAAAAAGGGTAAAGGTAATAGAAAGAAAAGTAATTATAAATATTTCGGAATGAGTTTTGAGAAATTTGAGGATTCTGTTTTGGATATTGAGGCAATGATTCGCTTTTGCCGTAAAAGGGGATACAAAAAGATTTTTCTTTTCGGACACAGCACCGGCGCCAATAAATCGGCTTATTATATTTTGAAAAAACATGGACGCGGGCTTGCGGGCATCGGACTTCTCGGTCCGATGAGCGATATTCCGGGAATCAAAAAGGACTTGGGCAGGAAATATAAAACTGTTCTTGAAACAGCGGAAAAAATGGTTAAACGTGGGAAGGGCAATGAGTTATTACCTATGACAATGACTAATGACAAATTCTATAGCGCCGCGCGTTTTTTGAGCATTGCGCGTGAAGGAATGAACGAAGACACTTTTCCATACTATGATTCAAAAAGGAAATTCCGCTGGGCGAAAAATGTGTGCTTGCCTGTTTTGGTTTTAATCGGAAGCAAAGAACAGCACGCCGACCGCCCCGTTCCTGAAATATTAGAAGCATTCCGCAGGCAAATCCCGGCGAAGTACTTTTCCGGAAAAATCATCAAAGGAGCCGACCACAGTTTCAAAAACAGAGAAAAAGAACTCGGCCACGAAATGGCAAGGTGGATTTCGTCTGTGCATTAAAGGCGTTTTGATTTTTTATAACGGTTATCTTAAAATTTTAGTTAAGAACCGAACTTGAAAAATGAAAAAGGAGGGTCAAAATGTCCCAGACGACGAATCGGAAACACGAAGCAATTTCCTGTATATCAACCGCACTTGGAATACCAGAGGTTGAGGTAACAGATAACATAATGCTCGGATGCTGGGCACATTACATTGTCTCAAACATCTTTTTCCGAACCGGCATGGTTATTCAAGTTCATGATTTGGGCAAAGTAACGGTTGGGGACATACTTGAACAACTATAACAAGATTGTCGTGTTTCCCAATCTTCAGAGTTGTCCAGAATTTTGCCCGCGAAGGAGTCCACTCCCAAGCGGGCTTCTTCATTCTTACTTAAACCAATTTACCATTACATGCCATCCGCCTACTATCCCACGGGATAGTAGGCGGATGGTTACTTGGTTTGGTGTTTTGGTTAGCTAAAGATTTGCGAAGATTCTAAAAGTTCTCTATCATTAAGTAATAATTAAATGATTCACCGAAATAATGAATATCAAAATCATTTTCTTAATATTGGTTATAGCGGTTATTGTGGCTTTTGGAACATTCTTTTTTCTCACATTTAATACTCCACCAATTGGAATAGAACCACTTGAACCTGTTGCTGTTCCAGAAGAAAGCTCAAGTACCGCGAACCTAATGGAGAAACCTGTTCCGCGGCCGAATCCAGAAAAGACAACTCTTCCAGAGAATAGTGAAAACCCTCCTGTTTCGCCTTCAAAGAATACGGCTGTACCGGCGACACCTACTACACCTACTACACCTACTACACCTACTACACCTAATACGTTTTTTACTTTACTTGAGGGCGACAGTGTTTTTCTGGCGAAGGATGACGGAACCCTTTCATCTAACGACGATGTCGACGTAAATGCTGTAACTAAAAGATTCTTTCAATCCCACCCCGATCAGTACGACTTTATTGCGATTTTTACGGACTTTCCGGGGAATGGTAGTAATTTTAATCTCACTGTGAAGAATCCAATTCAGGGACTAGGAATCGATCCTTGGGATAATTCGACCTCTTTTGGGAGCTCAGGTACACTCAAGGCGGTTGTTGTTGAGCATGTCAGGCCCTCAGTGGATAATAGCTATACGTTTATCGATTTAGCCCATGAAATCAGTCACTACTGGCTTGCGTACATTCCCAACCAACCCTCCCTACCTATTAATCGAGACGGGGCACACTGGAGCAAATGGTTTGATACGGCAGTCCGCTCCGGTTCCTGTTTCTCTCGCGACCCGAATGGTGGAGGAGCGTATGTAGATAATGGAGACGGCACATTCTCTCTCGATCCGAAACCCGGGTGCCCTCCTTCGAAAGGAACCGCGTCGCATAAAGTAAATTCTTTAGATCTGTATCTTATGGGCTTGATTCCAGTATCAGAGGTGACGCCTCTCACTCTCTGGATACCCGACGACCCCTCCATAGAACCGAGTGATTCTCCGGCAATCAAGGGCACAAAAAAGATCGTTACTGTTGACGACATCATAAAAATTGCCGGGCAACGTAGTCCAGCGTATCCGAATACGCAGAAAGACTTTAAGGTGGCGTATATCTATCTTGCAAAGGGGGTACCAAGTGACTGGCAGATCAATAATATAAAATGGATCGCCCAGAACTTTCCCCAAGAATGGAGTTTTGTTACCGGCGGCCGCTCTACGATTTCTCCTGTTAAATAGTCCGATACCGCCACCGAAGTTATATGGCTTTATTCAAAGAAAAAATAAAAAAGATACTGGCCGGCGCAGATATTTTGATTGATGGCGAGAGAGAATGGGACATTCAGGTTCACGATGAACGCCTATATCGGCGCATTATTACCCGCGGCACAATGGGGCTCGGCGAGGCCTATATGGACGGCTGGTGGGATTGCAGAAAGCTTGATGAATTTTTCTACAGGGTAATCGGGACTCATTTGCATACCGAAAACAAAGGTATCGGACATGATTTTTACAGATTCCTTACAAACCTTTTAAATAAACAGACAATCAGGCGCTCTTTTGAAGTTGGAGAGTGGCATTACGATATCGGCAACGACCTTTATAAAGCAATGCTTGATAAGCGAATTGTCTACAGCTGCGGTTATTGGAAGGACGCAAAAAATCTTGATGAGGCGCAGGAAAATAAACTTGATTTGATTTGCCGGAAACTAAAACTCAAAGTAGGACAAAAAGTTCTTGATATTGGATGCGGATGGGGAAGTTTTGCCAAATTTGCGGCCGAAAAATACGGCGTTGAGATGACCGGCATTACTATTTCCAAAGAACAGGTGAGTTTGGCTGAAGAATTAACAAAGGGTCTGCCCGTTGATATTAAATTTTTGGATTACAGAAAAGTTGAGGGGGTGTTCGACCATATCGTGTCCGTTGGCATGTTTGAACATGTCGGGCCGAAAAATTACCGGACTTTCATGAAAGTTGCAGGGCTACACCTGAAAAATGACGGGATATTTTTATTACATACTATTGGTGGCAACTATTCCGACACAAGCCCCGACCCTTGGATTGAAAAATATATTTTTCCGAATGGCGCGGTACCGAACATAGAATCAATCGGGAAAGCCGTCAGAGGAATATTCGTTGTTGAGGACTGGCACAATTTCGGCGCCGACTATGATAAAACACTTATGGCCTGGCATCATAACTTTGAGAAGAATTGGGATAAGCTGAAAAACCGCTACTCGGAGCGCTTTCGCCGGATGTGGAATTATTATCTTCTTTCCTGCGCCGGTTCCTTCAGGGCGCGCGACGCTCAATTGTGGCAAATCGTATTGACCAAAGGCGGCCTTCCCGGAGGATACGAATCGGTTAGGTAACGAAGTGGATTTCTTTGTATATGTTATACTAATTACTAAATAATTACGCCAATCATGAACGTCAAAACTTTTTTAGGAATATTGGTGACGATAACTGTGGCATTTTTAGGGACTTTATTTTTTTTCAGATTTAATACTCCTTCCATAAAAACGCAGCCATCTGAGTACATTGCTATTCCTCAAGAAAGTTCAAGTTCCGCGAATATGGCGGAAAAGTCCATCCCGCAACAGAATCAAGATAAAACAATTCTTCCTGCTGAAAAAAATGTAAACCCCCCAGTTTCTTTGCCAAAGAATCCAACGACAACAACAACGGCACCTGTGCCTAATACATTTTTTACTTTGCTTGAAGGCGACAGCGTTTTTCTCGCAAAAGATGATGGGACCTTTACTTCTAATGGTGACGTTCAACCTTCTGCCGTAACAAAAAAATTCTTCAACTATTATCCTGACAAGTATGATTTCATAATTATATTTACCACATACCCAAGCCCTACGGGAGCAGATTATGGATATGTCGTAAACAACACTATAAAAGGCCTTGGAGACATCACGTTTATTGATAAGTCCAAAATATATGGAAGCAAGGGAATCCTCAAGGCAGTTCCTGTTTTGCATAACATTCCAACCAATAAACGATTTAGCAACCTTTCTCATGAATTAAGTCATTATTGGCTTATGTATGTTCAGAATACTCCTGATTTTCAGATTAATGGAGATGGCACTCATTGGAGCAATTGGCTTGACACGGCGACAAGAGAGGGAGAATATATTTATTATGATGCCGAGGGGGGGTTTGGATACAAAGACAACGGCAATGGAACTTTTTCTGTCGATAGAATTAACACTCCGCCCGGACATTCATTTAATAAATTCAGTTCAATGAGTTTATATCTTATGGGATTATTGCCGCCGTCTGAAGTAAGGCCGTTGACGCTTTGGGAAACATCTGCCGCTAATGCTAATGAAGCAGACGTGATGGTTGGTACAAAAAAGATTGTGACTGTAGATGACATTATAAAAATAGCCGGTCCGCGTATCCCAGCATATCCGAATGCTCAGCGCAATTTTAAAGTCGCATATATTCTTCTTGCTAAAAAAGGAGGGACTGCTACAAACGCTCAAATAGAAAGCATCAAGTGGATTGCGGAAAACTTTCCCCAAGAATGGAGTTTTGTTACCGGCGGCCGCTCTACGATTTCTCCGGTTAACTAATTTTATATCAATATTTCAGTAAATAAGCCGTTTCTTTCATTGTAGCTTTTTAAGCTACAGTCATAAATGTTTTGTTTATTGTTTAGTGTTAACAATTCAGACGATCGTTTAAGTTGTTAACAAATATATAAAATCGTTTATGGTCCATGGTTTGTCAGCTTTTTCTTCTTCTTCCGTGGAAAGATTTATGTATCTCGCGGAGTTCTTTGTTTGTTATGTGCGTATAGATTTGGGTCGTTGAAATGTTGGAGTGGCCGAGGAGTGACTGAACCGAACGCAAATCGGCGCCGTTAAGCAATAAGTCCGTGGCGAACTGGTGGCGGAGCTGGTGCGGGGTGACATGGTCGGCGATACCGGCTTTCCGTCTGTAAAAGTTTACCAGGCGCTGGACGGCGCGGGGGATTATGCGACCGATAACGTTCGGAGTTCGATGTTCGGAGTTCGATGTTTTGCTCAAGCTTACAAACATCGCTTCGTCGGCATCTGGGCGTTTGCCCAAATAATTTTTAATTGCTTTTTTGGCGCGGTCGGATAAAAAGACAACGCGCAGTTTATCTCCTTTCCCGCGGACGGTAACTTCGCCACGCTCCAAATCAATATAACGGCCCAATGAGCAGAGTTCGGAAATACGAAGGCCGGTGGAGAAAAATGTTTCAAGAATAGCTCTGTCGCGAAGCGAACGCAGGTCGGAGCCATTCGGCGCCGTAAGCAGGCGTTCAAGGTCGCCGTATTCTATTATGGATATCTGGCGGCTGGGTGTTCTCGGCAGTTCTATTTTTTCTGCTGCCAGCGTTTTGATGTCGCACTTGGAAAGATATTTAAGAAAATTCCTGATGGCGATGACATAATAATTCTGTGTTATTTTTTTGAGTTCTTTACGAGCCCCGCCTTTGGCGGGGCGGGCAAGCGCTATACGGAAATTCCTAACGGAGTCATCTGTGATATCGGCAGGGGATTTTATTTTGGCGGACGATAAAAATTCTTTGAGGTAATGCTCGTAATTTTCCCGCGTCTTCGGCGACCGGTTTTTTTCTATTTCAAGATAATCCAGATAATCAGTCAGGAATTTTTCTATATCGGGCATACCCTTATTTTAGGCGATTTATTCAAGTGTCGCAAAACTATGATCGACTTCTAACCAATAGCTTGGAATCACTTTGCAACCAAGTCAGCCGGACGACGTGCATTTATCGATTAACGTTGGTGTCTCAACAGGGTACTCTAACGGGGGACGGCTCGGTGCCACTCTTTTCGTGTACCACCCTGGGGGACGGTGGGATGCGGGCACTCCCGACGCGCACGATTTTTTTGATGTGTGCAGAGAAGGTCGCATCTACAACGCCTACGAGGTGCGGGCAATGGAATGGCTGTTCTCGCTTGCGGCGAGAACAGCCATTGGGGAGAAGGTACGCCGACTCTTCACCATCGCCAGCACCGCGGTCGGCGACATGTCCTGGTTGACGCGTGAGTCGCGCGACTGGGAAAATCGGCTCAATGCGCAAATTCAGAAGGCGCTGACCGCCTAGCTCAAGCGTCACCACGCCGCAGTCGCGTAAGAATCCATCAATCGGGTTGAGTGCTGTGGACTCAATCCATCAATAACCCAGACCCTGGCGTCTCACGCCCGGGTCTGGGTTATTTTTCACCACCAAAATAATCTATTTTAGGCATCTAGATAATTACAATAATTACATTTAATTTTTTTGACTGTAGCTTAAAAAGCTACAGTCGTTTGGCATGGCACGCCGCTTAGAAGGGGAGTAGTGAGTGTTATATGAGACAAAAATAACCCACTCACCATTCATTATTCCTCATTCATGATTCAACCCCCCTGTGTTTGCGAAAGAAACGGCATAATTGTAAAATTGTAGAGCTTAACAAAAACAGAATTATGCTCCAAAAAATAAAAAGTAAATTCAGTTTAGATAATAAAATAATCCGCTGGGCATCGGTTGTCTTGGCCGCAGTTGTCCTTTTGGGAAGCGGTTTTGCGGTTGGTTTCGGGTTCGGCAAAATGGTGCCGGAAACCGTGATCGTTAAGGAACTTTCTGGAACTTCAGAAGGCCAGCCGTCGGCCGTGAATTTCGGAACTTTCTGGCAGGCCTGGGATGTTGTAAACAAGAATTATTTGAATGCCGGCAAGATAAATTCGCAGGATAAAGTTTATGGTGCCATAAGCGGCCTCGTCGGTTCACTCAAAGACCCCTACTCGATTTTCTTTCCTCCGAAAGAAAACGAAAAATTTCAGGAAGACGTTCGTGGAAATTTCGGAGGCATCGGCGCCGAAATAGGAATTAAGAAAAACCAGCTGGTAGTTATCGCTCCGCTCAAGGATACGCCGGCCAGCCGCGCAGGACTTAGGGCGGAAGACATGATATTGAAAATCAATTCAACTTCCACCGAGGGGATGACGACCGACGACGCCGTCAAACTTATCCGCGGGCCGGAGAACACAGATGTCACACTGATGATAATGCGCGAAAGTTGGGAAAAACCGAAGGATTTCAAAATAACCCGCGGCAGGATAATCGTGCCGACGCTCGATTTCACCATGAAAGACGGCAATATCGCTTATATCCAACTCTACACATTCAACTCCAATGCCGATTATCTTTTCTATCAGGCCGCCACAAGGGCGCTGTCGGAAGGAGTCAAGGGAATAGTTCTTGACCTTCGCAACAATCCAGGCGGATATCTCGAAGTTGCCGTGAATTTGGGCGGCTGGTTCCTGCCGAAAGGCACATTGATAGTCAAAGAGGAATCCAGGAACGGTGACGTTGAAATTTTGAAAGCGAATGGCAATGCCGCTCTGGCTGGACTTCCGGTTGTCGTCCTGATGAACGGCGGTTCGGCGTCCGCGTCCGAAATTCTTGCTGGAGCGCTCCGCGACGACAGGGGAGTGAAACTCATAGGCGAAAAAAGCTTCGGCAAAGGCACGGTTCAGGAACTGATACCTTTGCCGGACGGCTCTACCATAAAACTGACCATAGCCCACTGGGTTTTGCCGAACGGCAAGATTCTGGATAACGGCGGTCTTGAGCCGGACATAGAGGTTAAAATAACCGACGACGACATAAAAAATAAAAAAGACCCGCAGTTGGATAAAGCGCTGGAAATTATAAAATCCGAAATCTTAAACTCTAAATCCTAAACAAATCTGAAATATTAAATACAAATGTTTCAAACATTTAGAATTTGGAATTTATTTAGAAATTAGAAATTCGGATTTAGAAATTTTATGAAAATTATTTTATTGGAAGACGTCAAAAAAGTGGGGAGAAAGTTTGAAGTTAAGGAAGTCAGCGACGGCTATGCCAGAAATCTACTCTTTCCAAACGGACTGGCCGAACCGGCCACGCCTTTGGCGCTGAAAGAACTTGAAAAGAAAAAAACAGAAATAGACAAAGAAGACCGCGAGCTTATGAAGCGTCTTGAAGAAATTTCAAGAATGCTAAAAGACCGCAATTTGGAATTTCCTATGAAAACGGGGGCGGACGGCAAAGTTTTCGGTTCGGTCACCAAGGAAATGATACTCAAGGGATTAAGGGACGCAGGAATTCTTCGCACGGAAAGAGCCGAAATAAAACTGGAACGCCCGCTCAAAAAGCTGGGCGTACATAAGGTGGAAGTCCACCTTAAAAAAGGAATTACTGCCGAACTTAAGATTATACTACTTGAACAAAAGTAGCTTTGCGGCGAGTGCCGTCAAACCTCATTTTCGTTTTCTCAAAAAATTTAACTTTGCCGGCACGTCCGGCGTAAAGAGTGTCGTCGGCTCCGCGGCGGACATTCGTCCCCTCAACATATTTGGAACCGCGCTGGCGGATTATTATCTGTCCGGCAGAAACCGGCATGCCGTCCTGTACTTTGACGCCAAGCCGTTTTGCCGCGGAATCTCTGCCTAATTTAGTTGAACCACCGGATTTAGTATGTGCCATTTTCGTTTAACGCAATCCGAATTTACGAATCCATCCGAATGACACGAATTTACTTTCGGGACATTCGGGTGAAATTAGGATTTTTCGGGTCGCGTTTTATATTAGGTGAAATTTTATGCTATACTTTCCAAAATGTCAAACTGGAATAAGCTCGTTTTGGACATAGAAACGGTTGGAGAGGACTTTGATTCGCTGGATAAGACCACGCAGGAAAACCTGACCCGCTGGATAAAAAAAGAATCGGAAAGCGAGTCCGAATACAAAGAAGCCCTTGATGAACTGAAGAACGGACTCGGCTTTTCGCCCCTTACGGCAGAGATAGTCGCCATCGGCGTGCTTGATTGCGCCAAGGATGAAGGCGTAGTTTACTTTCAGGCGCCCGGCGAAAAACTCGGCGAATTCTCCGCCAAAGGCGGAGAAGACAATATAATCTACAAACAGTGTTCCGAAAAAGAAATGCTTGAAAAATTTTGGGAAGGCGCCAAGAAATATAATTACTTCATAACTTTCAACGGCAGGTCTTTTGATATACCTTTTATGATGGTTCGTTCAGCCGTTCACGGTGTTAGGCCTACAAAAGATCTGATGCGCGGAAGATATTTATATCAGCAAACTTCTGATGCGATGCACATAGATTTGCTCGACCAGCTTACTTTTTACGGAGCGGTCAGAAAAAAGGGAAATCTCCATCTTTGGACGAGAGCTTTCGGAATAACAAGCCCGAAAGTGAGCGGAGTCACCGGAGACGATGTTGGAAAACTTTTCAAAGAAAAGAAATATGCCGAGATAGCCCGCTATAACGCCGGCGACTTGCGCGCCACAAAAGAACTCCACGAAAAATGGGAAAACTACATGAGCTTCTGATAACTAATGACTATTAACTGATGACTCATGACTAAATTCGCAGAAATCAAAAAACGAGTAACCGATTGGATTCTTTTTTTCGAGAAGGAAGTTATCTTCGGCGTTATTATTTTTCTGGTCGCTTCAATAAGCTTCGGGCTCGGATATCTCGCGAACCGCGAGTTTAACCACGCGCCGATAATAATTGAGAAAAACAGCCAGTGATTAAGCCACTAGACGGCCTTCAAAGTATCTATTTTTGATTAGATTAGTTGTCTTACTTAACCGGGGGATTGATTTAATTATTTCAAATGCCTTATCTTCAAAAGGCTTAAAGCTTAACGGAAGAATATTGATCAATCTTTTTGCAATAAATCTTTTATCGAATACAACGCTTTTGATATATCCCAATCTGACCAAATACCACGTTGCAATAAAAAGAGAGCAAGGGTATTTTTTTGTTTCTATATAACTTAAAATTTGATGTTTCAAATCCTCATCCTTAATTAAAAGTAAAATTTCGTCGCAATAAGGAATAAGCTGAGATTCCCTAAGAACTACATCGGGTTGAAATCCTTGTTCTCGCAACCATTCAGTAAAAGCTTTGTAATCAAAAGAAGAATCAGGAAATGAATAATCGTCTACCATGACTACTAACGAGATATGCCCTCTCTCGTGCCCTTTTATAACATTGCTTAAAATATCAATAGATAGTTTTTGATCATTACCAATGTGGCTATTTGTATAAATATGAGAATACTCGATTGAAATATCTTTTTGCATAATTTTACAGATACCCGATTTTTTTCAGCCAGACCTCTTCTTCCCACTCCCACAAGCGCTTTGCGGCTAAAAATCCTTCAAAGTCGCTTTGCCAGTAGGGGAACTCCTCAAATTCAATGTCGCCTTTGACCTCCGACCAGTCGTGAACGCAATCCTTCATTTTGCTCTTGTTCGAAAATCCGTTTTTAGCCCAGAAGCTTATTTTTTCCCGTCCGCCCTTGGTCCGCCTGGTGGCTCCGCATTTGATGCAGGTTTGTATCTGGTCAATTTTCAGTATCCATCTCGTCTGTAAGTGCTGATACTGGTCCTTGAGTGCGCCCATATAGGCGGCCGTCTGAAGATTGTAATCGCGGTAAATTGCCTGTGATGTTTTTATATCCATGATGCCAAACTTGCCGTCAATGAGCGCCATGACGTCTATGGTTCCGGCGTAGCGGTGTCCCGGATGCATAATCTGCTTTTCAACGTATTCCGGCGATGTCTGCACATTTTTAATTTCTAGGAATTTCCGGAAAGCGGCGATGGCTGGTTTTATTTTATCGTCTACTTCGGGATCTTGGCCCAAAAGAATTGCTTCAGCGGCTTCATGAACCAAAGTTCCTTCGGCGGCCGATTGCTCGGTTATTTTCTGGCTGGCCTTGAAACTTTCCTGTTCTGCGTAAAAGCGGTATAAGGCGGGCTTGGCTTTAATGGAAAGAATTCTGGTGACCCTTGGATACCAGATGCCGTCTATGATATAACCGTTAGCTTCCTTGTAGCTTTCTGGGGTGGAATAGTAATCAAACATAAATTTAAGTTTAAAAGTTTATAAAGTTCGTAAAGTGATAAGGAGCTAATTTTAAAGAAAACTTTATGAACTTTCAACTTTATGAACTTTCAACAAAGTGTCGGTATATTTAACAATATCCCCGGCGCCCATCATCACCACAACTGCGGATTTACGCTGACTTAACACTGACTTACGCTGACCAGTTCCATTTTTATCTAGGGGGCAGGGGAATGAACGAGCGGATAAAAGAACATTGAGCGCATTTTTAATGTTTTTGAGTTCTTTGAGATAAAAGACCAGACGGCGCGGTTCTGATTTTTGCATTGCTTTGACCAGCGCTTCGGAATCGTACTTGGAGTCGGCAGACGATTCGCGTCCGGCGACTTTATAAATCGGAAGGATTACTGTGATATCAGCCGTTCCGAAAGCGGTTTTAAATTCTTTAAAGAGAGTCCTCAGGCGTTCCGATTGGTGCGGCTGGAAAACGCAGACGATTTTATTTTTAGGGAATTTTTCTCTGAACGCCTCCAGTGTCGCTTTTATTTCGGTTGGGTGATGTCCATAGTCGTCATACACCAAAGTTTTTAACTTTGAACTTTTAACTTTGAACTCGCCTCTGTATTCCATCCGGCGCCAGGAGCCGTTGTATTTCGAAATAGTGGAAAGAAAAACTTTTTCGCTTATCCCGAGAAACTTTGATAAACAAAAGACCGATAATGCGTTTGAAATGTTATGCCGGCCCGGCAATTTTATATGTTTTTTTATTTTCGCGGTTTTTTTGTTTCGTAGCGAATACCATTTAACCGACAAGTTGTTGGATTTGCTTGCTTTATCAATTTTCCGGCCTAGCGAATGAAGCATCTCATTGTCGCGGTTCAATATCAGCGCGCCGCCGTTTCGTGTCCGCGAGAAAAATTTCAGAAAAGATTTTTTTATTTGCTCCGCATTCTTGAAATAATCCAAATGTTCTCTGTCCAAATTGGTCGTTATGGCGACAGTAGGGGAGTAGTTCAAAAATGCGTCCTTATATTCGTCTGCCTCAAGTACCAGGTATTCACCCCTCCCCGCCCGGAAATTTTTTCCGCGGAGTTCTTTCAGTCGTGTGCCGATGATTATGGTCGGGTCAAAACCGGCTTTAACAAGCATAAGTCCGGCCATGGCGGTGGTTGTGCTTTTGCCGTGCATTCCGGAAACGCAGATAGTTTTATAAAACTTTGTCAGTTCGCCGACTGCCTGTGAATATGAAAGCACAGGTATCTTTCTGCGTCTGGCCTCCTTGATTTCGGTGTTATTAGGGCCTATGGCATTACTATATATGACAAGCCCGCACCGGGCGGGGAGATTGGCCTTTTTGTGGCCTATTTTGGCCTTTATGCCGGCTTTTTTGAGTTCCGCAAGTATCGGGTTGGAAGCCATATCGGACCCAGAAACAGACCAGTTTTGAACCATAAACCACTGGGCCAGCGAGCTAACTCCTATGCCCAAAATACCCACGAAATGAACGGATTTAATACCTATTGAAGAGAAGGGCTTATTGTCTATGGGGGAGTGTTTTTTAAGGAGTTTCTTCATTATTGTATATGTCGTCCAATATAGGTTTTACGACACATTATATTATTTGAACCACTCACACTGCTTAACGCAAAAGCAATAACCCCTGTTTTATCAGATCAGCTGCGACTCCAAACGCCCAGATGGCCAGATTCCCGACAAGCTGAAGAATTTTAACCACCATGGAATAGATGCCGGATAAAAAGCTGTTCTGGAGCGCACTCTGAAGCCATTTAGTCACATTCATCTGGCTTATCTGGTTTAAATTGACTGGGCTTTGTATAGGCGCGACGTTGACGTATTTGCCGATTTGGCTGTTAATAGTGCCGTTTATATCCTGGCCCCATTTTATTAAGTCGCTGACCGGCGCCGGCAAATTGTTAAAAATGCCGCTGGTGCCGTCCGATGATGGAGGTTGGAATGAAATTGCCGCACTGGATAACCCGGGCGTTAATAAAAGAGCAACCATCAAAAGAACGATTAAGTTTTTACCAGTGAATAAATTCATTTAGTATCACTTTTATTCTACAATCGGCAGTGAGGCAACGCAAGAATGGAAAATTCTTGTGATTGCCGAGCGAACCGATTGATGAAACGAAGTTTCATACGATTTTTTCAAGTTCCTGGCGAACAACCATGCGGTCGTCCCAGAGGATCTTTTGGGAGCCAATTATCATTAGTTGTTCTGCTCCTTTGCCGGTAATCAGGACAACATCTCCGTTTTTGGCCAAGCCAAGCGCCTTTCTTATCCCCTCTCTGCGGTCGGAAATTGTAAACAAATTCTTATTCTTGATTTTTCCCGAGGCTTCGGCCGCATCCGCTATATCCCCTATTATTTCTTCCGGGTCGTCGTCATATGGGTCCACATTAGTTACTACGGCATAATCACTTTTTTCTGCGGAAAGTTTTCCCATTACTGCTCTTTTTTTCTTGTCGCGGCCTCCGCCTTCGGCGCCGAGAACCACTATTATTTTTGCGCCTGGCTTTTTTATTTCATTGGCTGCATTCAGGGCGGCTGTCATGCTCGGGCCATCGTGCGCGTAATCGACAAAGACGTCGAAACTCTGCCCAGCTTCAATTTTTTCCATTCGGCCGGGGATGGAAAACAAATTTTTTAATCCCCTTTTAATAGATTCTTTATCAATGCCGAGTGCGTCCGCGACTGCCATTGCACCCAGCGCGTTTAAAACATTAAAACTGCCTTTTGTGCCGAGTTCATATTTATCTCCGTTGACTTCAAAAGAAACGACGCCGTTTTCCGTTTTTACGGAAGTGCCCATGAAATCTGCTCCGGCATTAAGGCCGTAGGTTATTTTTTTATCGGCTGGTGGCTTTAGAAAAATATCTTTGTCTTCATTGTCGTAATTAACCGCTATTATTTTGGGAATATTTTTCCCGTTTATCGTTTTTCGCGGTTCTTTATGAAGTTTTTCAAAAACCTTCAAATGCATTTTTTTGCATCGCTCAAAATCCCAGTCGTGAACGGCGAGATATTCAGGATAAAGGGTTGTCAGAACGGCAACGTCGTAAAAAATACCATTATGGCGCGATTGTTCGATACCTTCAGAAGGCGTCTCAATGACGGCGTATTTGCAGCCGGCCTTGACCATCTTTCTCAAAAATTTTTGGAGAAAAAACCTACCGGGCATGGTCATGTGATATTCATTCAGTTTTTCATCGTCCCCGATCCTGAAATTGGCGGTCCCCGTAAGGCCGGCTTTTTCACCAGCGGCTTTAAGGATGGACCATATGAAATTGGCTGTGCTGGTTTTGCCGCGCGTGCCAAGAACGCCGATGACAACCATCTTTCTTGAAGGAAAGCCGTAAAGGAAAGCTCCGAGATAAGCCAAGAACCAGTGGTAAAAGCTTATCAAAAAAGGAGGTGTAAAAAATTTAATCAACTTTTTCATTTTATGGAACGATTATCCGATTAACCTTTTGGCTAAATTGTAAACAAAGTAAGCGGGTTTGTTGAAAACATAATCCCAGGTGCCAACCGAAGTTATTTCCTCCCCGCCAAAACTTTTTTTGAAAGCGGTTATTTTTTCCCAGTTTTTGTTTTCATGGCTTATGCCCCAAAAATCAAAATAACGATAGCCGGCTTTTTTTGCGTCCAGTATCGCTTTCCAAAGGAGGTAAGTCGGCGCGTTGAATTTGCCGTATCCGGACTTGGAGCCCGCGAAAAGATAAAAAGCGCGTTCGCCGAAATAGACGAATATCGCTGCGCTTACGGCTTCCCCTTCGGCTTTGGCTATGCCGATTTTTGACGAGCATTCCCCTTCCAGGCGGGCAACTTCCTCGTAATAAGTCCTGGGATAGACCCTCAGGCCATGTCGCCGGTTTGTTTCCGAAAATATTTCCCAGAAAATGTCGAAAATTTTTTCTTTGTCTTTGCCGCCATAGAACTCTACTTCAACTCCCCTTTTTTCGGCCGCGCGTATGGAATAGCGCGTATCGTGTTCCATTCCTTCAAGGATTTCTTTTTCGTCTTTGCGAAGGTCAATGATTAAAGTGGTTTTTGGCTGGACCGATTTCCCCGAGCGGAAGCCGGCTTTTTTCAAGACATCGCGAATTGATTTTCTCAAGAATTCGCGGTTAAGCGGTTCTATTCTTAAAAAAACTGGCCTTTTTGAATCATCGGCGTTTTGCGCCGCCTTTATGAAATCAGTCCAGGAATCAGCCACTGTTTCGTTTATCACTGGCCCATGAGGAACATAGAGATATGTTTTGCCCAGCGGCAATTTTTGTTCTATCACCGAAGCCAGAAGTCCGGAAACATTAAGGCGGAAAACACGCCGCCCTATTTTTTTCTGCAGTTCGCCCCACTGCCAGCTTTGTAAAAAAGATGATTCGACAGAGCTCACCACAGGCGGATGATTTAAAATCTCTCTGTTCCAGACATTTTTATCATCAACCGGAATCATTTTATTTAATGGAGAGATAAAGCAACGGGTTAAGGTCTCCGCCGACGGGCATCGGGCCGCAAGTGGACGGTTTTGTTCCCTCCGGATATCCGGCGCGCGCCGGAGTAAGCGTCTGGGAGGCAAAAACAGTAAAGTGAGTGTGAGGTCCGGTTACCCAGCCCGTTTTTCCGACATAGCCGATAAGCTGGCCCCTTGCGACTTTTTGGCCAATTGAAACGATTTGAAGCGACATATGACTGTTCAGAGTTGTCAGGCCGTTATTGTGTTTTATGACAATGAATTTTCCGTAAGCGGCGCGCGGGCAAAATTTATCCTGATTGCCCATATTTATCACGGTTCCGTCGTCGGAAGCGTACAGTTCTGTGCCGACTGGCGCGGCAATATCAATGCCGTTATGCCATTGGCTCTTATAGGTCTTGATGGCGAAATCAGTTTTCCCATAACCTTGTGACATAACTCCTTTGGGCACGGGATTAAGAAGAACCGAAGTATTGGTGGCTGGCAACAAGCTTGGGTCTATGTCTTTTCTGAGTTGCATACCCATCATTTCAATTTCAGCGTCTATTTTATCCTGTAGTTTTTTGAGTTCGGAAAGCTGCTTCTGATAGATCGCTTCCTGGTTTTTGGTCTGAGTCAAAACTGTTTGCTGTTCTTCTTTCTGGTTTGAAATTATTGTTTTTCTGTTGGACAGATTGCTCTGATGCAGTTGCGCCTCGGAAAGCTTGTCGTTTTTTTTCTTTAATGTGTCCCGATATTGGTCGTTCAAGGACGTTAGATTTTCAATATCGGTTTCCAGTTGGTTATGCATATTGGTAAGTGATTGCGTTTCCATGATGCCATCGGCCAATGTTTTGCTTTTAAGGAACATTGCCAGAAGATTGGCGTTTTCATTGTCGCTTTTTTGTATATTTAAAATAATCTGGTTAACGGCTGCTTTTTTGTCTTTCATTGATGACTGGATGTCTGTCAGATCGTAATTGAGAGAATCCACTTCAAGATTGAGTTTTTGTATTGAAAGCGTATCTTCTTTTATGCTCAAATTGAGCTGATTTATGGTGCTTTGATAGGCATTCACTTGCTTTTGCAGGGTCTGGCGTTCGCCTTGCGTTTGCGAAAGATTTTTCTGGGCTTCCTGAAGCTGGGCGCTTATGCTTTGAAGTTCCTGCGTCTTTTGCTGGATTTTTGCCTGTAAATCCTCCTTACTGGAAGCGAGCTGGCCGAAAACTTTCTGGGAAGCCATGCCCGATGCCAGCAGAAGAACGAAAAAGATTACCGATAGTTTTTTTAATTTCATGTTAGTCATTGGCTACGAATTTACAGATTTTTACGAACATACGAATGTATTAGCTTGAATTCATCACCTTGGACTTGTTGGAAGATTCGTACATTCGTAATTATTCGTAAATTCGTAACCTATTTTAAAGCGAATTTATTTTGGAAAGGCTGATCTTAAGACGCCTTTCTGTTTCTTTCTTGCCCAGAACCTCCATTATTACCATTGGGTCCGGTGAGGCCTGTTTGCCTGAAACAGCTACTCTGAGCGGCCAGAAAACTCCTCCTCTGCCGTATTTTTCGATATGCTCTTTGAGCGCGGCCAGAATATTTTCTTTTTTAAAATCATCTTCGGAAATTCTACTCAATATTTTTTCCGATTCCGACAATGAATCCTTAATATTCTGCGGCAGTTCTTCTTTCCAGACGAGGAGCTTCGGGTCGTAATCCGGAAGTTCAAAAAAGAAATCAGCCAATTCCAGAAAATCTTTGAGGGTTTTTACGCGCTCGCGTTCGGCTTCGACGACTTTCTCAATAAATTCCCGCGAAGCGGAAATATTTTTTTCTTTCAAAAATGGCTCCAAAAGAGCGACAATTTCATAGCCGGACATTCTTTTGATTTTTTGGGCATTGAGCCAGTCCAGTTTTTCGGTATTGAAAACGGCCCCGGCTTTCTGAACGCGCTTTATGTCAAACTCTTTGACTATTTCCTCAAGGTCAAGCACCTCCTTGTCGCCTTTGGGATGCCATCCGAGAAGCGCCAGGAAATTTATAATCGCTTCAGGCAAATAACCTCCCGTCCTATAGTCGCTGACTGACGATTCCAGATAGCGTTTGGACATCTTGCTTTTGTCGGGATTAAGAATAAGCGGTATATGCGCGTATTTTAATTCGCGGAAATCGAGCGCGCGCTGAAGCAGTATCTGTTTTGGGGTGTTGGACAAATGTTCTTCCGCCCGGATAATATGCGTTATCTGCATCAGCTCGTCGTCCACAATCGCGGCGAAATTATAAAGCGGCTCGTTGACGCTTTTGGCGATTATGATATCGCCCATCAGCGAAGCGTCAAATTTAACTTTGCCGCGCACCAGGTCGTTAAAATCAACTTCTTCATCTGGTACGGAAAAACGGATAACCGAGGCCTCTCCCCTGCCGCGCCTTTTTTCGGATTCTTCTTTAGGAAGATTCTGGCAGCGTCCGTTGTATTTCGGAGGCAGTCCTTGGGTCAGCATCGTCTGCCTGTCTATTTCCAGCTGGTCTTTGGAGCAAAAACAATAATAAGCCATCCCCTTTTTAAGAAGTTCTTCCAGATATTTTTTATATTTTTCTTTTCTTTCCGACTGACGGTATGGCCCATAATTTCCTTTATAGTCCGAATCGGTTTTATTTCCGCGCTTGTCCGCGTCAAGTCCGCATTCGTCCGCGCTTCGGGGCCCTTCGTCCCAATCCAAACCGAGCCATTTGAAATTTTCAAGAATGTCTTTTTCGTATTCCGGCTTGGAACGTTCCGTGTCGGTGTCTTCTATTCTCAAAACGAAAACGCCTCCGTGCTGGCGGGCAAATAGCCAGTTAAAAAGAGCGGTTCTTACCGAACCTATGTGCAGAAAACCCGTTGGCGAGGGAGCAAAACGCACGCGCACTTTTTCCGTTTTGGCGGCTATCATGTTTCAATTTTGCCATATTTTACGGCAAAATTCCAACTTATTTCAATAATCTCAAAATTTCTTCCGTTATTACCTGCGTCGCCTGCGGTTTGAAAAAATTACCAGAGGCCAGTCCCATTTTTGAAAGAAGATCTTTATTTTTAAGCAAATTTTTTATTTCGTTAAGAAATATTCCCGGCAAAAGATTTGTTTCCTCTATTACTTTGGCGGCCCCAGCTTTTTTCAGTTCATAGGCGTTGAACTTTTGGTGATTATTCGCCGATTCGGCAAGAGGAATGAGAATCATGGGCTTTGAAAATGCCGTCATTTCAAAAATATTACTGCCGGACCTGGCCACAACCAGGTCGGCGGCTGATAGCGCAGATTTCAGTTCTCTTGGGTCAAAATACGGAACGGGACGATAACTATTTTTCCCATCCGCGTTTTTCATAAGTTCCGGAAAATCCGCCTTGGCCATATTGTTTATTTCCTCAAAATTGCCGATGCCGGTTTGATGCAAAACCTGCGCGTCCTTAGTCAGTTCTTTGAGGTCGGTAAGAACCATATCATTCAGATGCTTGGCTCCCTGCGAACCACCCCAGAAAAGGATAACCGGCTGGCCGGGATTGAATCCGAATTCTTCCTTAGCTGCCTCCTGAGTCGGCCTGTTTTCCATCAATGATTCCCTTATAGGACTGCCGACACAGGCAGATTTTTTAGGGTCAAAATATTCCAGCGCTTTCTCAAAGCTGACCGCGATTCTCTTGGCGAAGCGCGCCGAAAAAAGATTGTTGAGTCCCGGCTGAGCGTCCGATTCGTGGATAAGCACTGGAATTCTGTAAAGCCATGCGGCCAGGACTATCGGGAAAGCTCCAGTGCCGCCTTTGGAAAACAAAATGTCAGGCATGAAAAAATAAAGTTTAAAAAGCGCCTGAAAGAAACCGATAAAAATTTTCGGTATGTCTATTATATTCATGAGCGAAAAATACCGCCTGATTTTCCCGGACATCACCCTGCTAATTTTCATACTTGCCTCTTCAAGTACCGGCTCAAACATTCCGGCCGAGCCGAAATATCTTATTTGCATAAGAAGTTTCTGCTCTATGGAAATATGCTCCAGCTTTTCGGCAACGGCCACCAGAGGATAAATGTGCCCCCCGCTCCCTCCTCCAGTTAAAGCGATTCTCAAAGTTTTCATGATTTAAAATATTTATCTTATGTTAACAAATTTATCCGTACTTCGAAACATTTATGGCCATGCCGCTGAGCGTCATGAAAACCACCAAAGCCGTGCCGCCGTAACTGATAAACGGAAGTGGCACGCCAGTCAGAGGAATAAGCCCAGAAATGGCGCCCATGTTGACCAGCGACTGAAAAGCCACCAAACTTCCGAAACCAATAAGTATTAATTGTCCGAATTTGTCGCGTGTGTTCCTGGCCAGCCAGAAAAGCCGGAAAACAAGAAGTCCAAAGAGTGTTACCAAAGCGCCAGTTCCAATGAATCCCAATTCTTCGCCAACGACGGCAAAAATGGAATCGTCAATCGGACCGGGAAGATAACTGCTCTTGCTCGCGGAACGTCCGTAACCCACGCCCCAGATGCCGCCGGAGCCTATGGCGTTGAGCGACTGGTTTATCTGATAACCGCTTACAGAAACGTCTTTTTGATTGTCAAGGAAAGTCATCACTCTTTGAAGCCGGTACGGCGTCAGCCAAATTATCAAACTCAACGCGGCCAGTCCGGCCAAAATTACTATGCCTATGTGCGTCAGTCGTGCGCCGCTTATAAAATACATGACCATACCCGCCCCCATAAGTATCATCACCGTGCTGGTGGCCGGCTGGAAAATAAGAAGGGTGGCAATGAATCCGGAAATGAGTACGAAAGGCAGGAAACCCGTCCAGAAATCGCTGCTTCTGTTCATTTTTGCATTGCTCAGCCAGGCAGCCAGATAAAGTATGAAAGTGAGCTTCACTATTTCAGCCGGCTGAAAAACAACAGGGCCGATTTTAAGCCATCTAGAAGCTCCTCCGGCGGTGATTCCCGCCTTTGTGAAAACCAAAGCCAGAAGAATGATACTCAAAATAAGAAGCGCGAAAGACGCCGGCTTGTAATTCTTGTAAGGAATGAAATAAGCCGCGAGAAAACCCATCAGCCCGAACGACAAGCCGAAAAGTATCTGGTGTTTGAGAAAATAATAGCTGTCGTCGAATTTTATCTTTCCGAGTTCCGAAGAAGCGCTGGCCAGTATGACAAGCCCCGCGACAACCATGATGAAGACAAGGCCTATCAGAAAATAATCCGGCTGGTGGCTCTTTTTTGAAAACATTGGATTATGCCTGAGAGCGCTTCAGCGCTTTCCCGGCCCCGGCGTTCTCAAAAATCCCGTCTCTTACGGCTATTTTGCCGTTAACTATGGTGAATTTGATTTCTATATTCTTTCCGCCCAAGGCGGATCCGCCTCTGGCGGAGAACAGAACCAGGTCCGCGAAATTACCTTCTTTCAGTTCTCCTCTGCCCTGTATGCCGAATTTTTTGGCGGGCGTCGCCGTGATTTTTCTTACGGCGTCGCCAAGCGGCATCAGATTTTCTTTTTTAACCATTGAAAGGAATTTTGTGAATGTTGAAGTCGCTCGTTCGGACTTAACAACTTTGTCTATGCTTTTGTCGGACGAACTAGCGGCGTTGGATGATATCAGGGAGCGCGGATGGGAAAGCGCCGTTTTAATCAACATTTCATTTATATTTTTATAAAAAACAACTGCCCTCAATCTTGTGGTTATCATAAGCTGGAGTAATGCTTTTTTTGTATCATTCGTCCCATAAATCGATTTGAGCTCCTTGAGCGAATGTCCGACAACGGCTTCATTCTTTGTTGCTTTTGAAACAACGAAATTTTCCGGAGCGATTGACGGCAGATCTTTGAGTATTTTCTGGCTTTGCCATTCGTCTTTCAGTGAAACGCTCATGGCTTCCAGATTTTCCTTCTGCGCCCATTCTGGCAGAAAAGTGTAAAGCGGGACTATCGTAAAATCGAAAGGATAGACATCAAAATGGAAATCTCTGCTGGCGGGCAGATTTGAAAATTCTTCCAGCGCTTTTTCGTATTCTTTTTCTTCTCCGAAACGCGGCATAAAATGGCTGATAAGGGTTTTCGCTCCGGTCTCCGAAGATATTCTGAGAGTTTCCTCCACTGACTCGCGCAATCCTTCTCCTCCTTTTCTCAAATGAGTGGAATACACTCCGCCGAAATTTTTCACCATTTTAGCCAGAGTTTTCAGTTCCTGGTAAGACGTGTTTTTGCTGTGAATGTATTCGAGCCCGGACGAAAGCCCGAAACCCCCTTCTGATAAAGCTCTGTTGAACGTTTCCGCGAAAACTTTTATTTCGTTTTTGGTAAGAGCCCTCTGAGATTCCCCTACTATAGACCTTCTGATCGTAGAGTGGCCTATCATCGTTCCGAAATTGACGCCAAGACGGCGCTTGTCCAACATAGACAAATATTCTTTTACGGAATTCCAGTCCACATTCATCCGGTCAATATCGGTCCACTTGCGTATGGATTCCAAGCTGCCGTAAATGAGCGGCGCCAGCGACGAGCCGCATTGTCCTCCGATTATCGTGGTCACTCCTTGCTTCAAGAAATCTTCCTGAGCCGGATCGTCAAAAAACGTCAGATAGTGGTCGGAGTCCGTGTTTACGTCTATGAATCCCGGGCTTGCGTAAGCGCCCTGTCCGTCTATCGTTTCATCGGCGCCTTTTGATGAGAAGTTTCCGAAAGCCGAAATCTTGTCCCCGCTCACAAAAATATCCGTGCGTTCTGGAAACTTCCGCGCCGTGCCGATTAGCTGGACGTTTTTTATCAAAAGAGTCATTTGGCTTTAATTATAGCAGACCCCGTAGGAAATTAAATATTTTCGCATCATTTTGCCCATATTCGCATTATCATGAACTATCCCATTATTCATAATTCTTTATTCATTATTCACTACTTATTATTCGCGATTACTTTTTCTGTTTTTCAGCAAAAATCAGTAGTTTTTCGCCACTTACCGATGCCGTAATCGTGCCGCTTTGGTCAGTCCTGAAAACCGCCGCCAAGGCCGAGAGTTTTTTAAGTGTTTCCGGCGTCGGATGGCCGTAGTTATTGCGGGCACCGACTTCAATGACGGCCACTTTCGGGTTTACTGCTTTCAAAAACGCGGCGGAAGAGGAATATTTGGAGCCGTGATGCGCGACTTTCAATATATCCGCACGAATGTCGAAATGAGTAGCAAGATAATTTTCGGTTATTGAATCAATGTCTGCCGTAAACAAGACCTTAAGGCCGCCCGACTCCACGAGCTCAACAAGGCCGGTATCGTTGAGTTCCGCGCTTTGCGACAACCCGGCGTTCGGCGAAAGGAAATCTATTTTGCTGGCGGAATATCTTATTGCGTCACCGGCGCCCAGCCGCACAAGCGGAATATTAATTTGTTTTATTTTGTCTATCAGGTCTGGCCATTCCTGAACATTGGCGTCGCCGGAGCGGCCGTTATAAATAAACGCGCCGAAACGGTATCTGTCAGCCAAATAACGAAAGCCGTTGAAGTGGTCCAGTTGCGGATGCGAAATAACTGCTATGTCTATATATTTGTCTGCGAGCTGCGGAATTTTTTCGAGTTGTCCGAGAATTTTTGAATCCGGTCCGGCGTCCGTGAGTATTTTAACGTTGCCAGGGAAGATAATCAGCTGGGCATCGCCCTGCCCGACATCCAGAAAATAAATCCTGGCTTCGTCGGAAATTCTTCCGTAAACGACCTGTTTCCAGACGAATAAATCTACGACTATGGAAAAAATAAAAAACAGGATAATGAAACCATTTAATCCGTATTTTTCTTCGGCGTTTTGAAGCATTAATAAGATTAATTATATCAATTTTTTAGAAGAACTTTCGTTTTTGTGTAAAACAAAAACAATCAAGGCGAGATAATAAATCCCGAAGAAAATCCAGGAATGCGTTCCGGAGAAAACAGGCATACTCCAACCGGCGAACAATTTTATGACCCAGAGCTCGTATTTCAACAGAATATTTTCAAAAAACGAGACAACAAAGCCGGAGTAGTAAAATATCCACCCGAAAAAGGCCAAAAGAAAACCTAAAAGCATTGTTACGGGCACGAATTCCAGAATCAAAATATTGGCCAGAATGCTCGTCAGCGAGAAATTGCCGAATGTTTGTATCAGAACGGGAGCTACTGCGAGCTGGGCCGAAAGAGTCGTTACGGCGTTCTCGCGCCAGGATATGAAGCTTTCTGAATCTTCTTCCATCTGTAAAAAATTTTTTATCGCTGGACCGATGTAAACTATTCCCATCAAGCTCAAAAACGAGAGCTGAAATCCCGCGTCAAAAATGGCGCCCGGGTCGGCCAAAACCATAATTGCCGCCGTCAGAACTATGGCGTTCCGCATACCGTATTGCCTACCTGCTTCTTTGGCCACAAGCGCCAGAAAGCCCATTATTGCAGCCCTGACAACAGAGGCCTCGGCTCCGACCATCAATATGAAGAGAAAAATTGTCAGGCCAGTCAGCCAGAAAGTCGTTCTGCGCGACAGCCAATAGCCGAAAATGCCGGCAACCACGAGAACAAGTATCGTTATATTGTATCCGGAAAGCGCGACCAGATGAGTCGTTCCGCTCAATGACATTTCTTTTTTGAATTCGTCGGTGAAATCGCCGCGCCAGCCGAGCGTCAGCCCGCTCAAAAGCGCCGCCGAGTCGCTCGGCAAAAATTTCTTGAATTGCGAAATAACGGATTTTTTAAAACCAATCAGTTTTTCTTTAAGCCAAAAACCCTTGTAATTGCCGGTAATTTTCAATTCCGGGAAAAAGGAAACCGACTCCTGTATTCTTGAAACAGCCGGCCTTATTTCTCCGGTTGCCTCTATGGCGTCGCCGTATCTTATTTCAGGCGACAAAGGAGCGATAACCGATATTTCTCCGGCCAGCGGCGGTTCAAGTTTCAGGTTTATTCTCTGAAATTTTTCGCTAAGCTGGGGTTCTTTGGAAACCAGTCCTGAAAATCGCGTCTTCTCGCCGAAAATTATTTTCTGCCCGGCTTCTTTGATATTGAAGAAAAAGCCGTAATAAAAAATACCGAAAATAAATATGAAAGCTAAAAACAAAGCGGTGCTTCGCGCGCATTTCCCTGCGACTACAAAAACCGAAACTGCCGCTACAAAAAATAAAACTGTCCAAATGGCGGTTAAATCCAATCCAGCCGACAGGATTCCGGAGAGAAACGACAGCGCTCCGTAAAAAGCGATGTTTGAAATAGACATTTGGTTAAAATTTCTAATTTCTAATTAACCTAATTACTAATTTTAGTCATTTGAATTTTGTCTGGCTACGCCAAATCTCGCGCAGCGAGAGGACTTGATTAGAAATTAGATATTAAGATTTAGGAATTTTATATTTTATTTTCTGAATTATTTTACAATCGGTAGCGAGGAGAAAGTAAAAAGGAGAGTTATTTATTTTCGACGAGCGCCCGGCCTTCGTAGCCGAAGCGTCTGCTTCGGCGGAGTAGGCAACCGATTGGCAAAGCGAAGCTTTGCTATCTTTTCGTGGTGTCCCGAGATTAATATTTTCGGCACGCGCCAGGGCTTGGCCCCCTTTTTTGGTATGAATTCCGCCGGACGCGTGTAGGCCACGTATGAACCTTTTATTTCCTCCAACGATTCCATTTTGCCGAGGAATCCAGGCAGGAACCTGCTGACGGTTTCAATCAGGACCATTGAAGCCAGCTCCCCTCCGTTCAAAACATAATCGCCGATTGAAATTTCTTCGTCGGCTATGTGTTTGGCGACTCTCTCGTCAACTCCTTCATAGCGCCCGCAGATAAGAATAAGCGCGTCATATTTTGAAAGACGCTTGGCTGTTTTGGCGTCCAGCTTTTTGCCCCGTGTGGAAAAAAGAATTGTTCTGCTTTTCAGTGATTTTTTTCTTGATACTTGATTCTTGATACTTGATACGGCTCTGTAAATCGGCTCCACGGAAAGAACCATTCCAGGACCGCCACCATATGGCCGGTCATCCACTTTGTTGTGCCTGTTTTTTGAATATTTCCTGATATTGTGCGTGTTGATTTTAATAATCCCTTTCTTTATTCCGCGCTTAATTAGCGATTCGTCGAGGTAGGAATCAAAAATATCCGGGAAAATGGTCAGTATATCAAATCGCATAGTTTTATTTACTTCAAATCAAAAATAGAAGTAAATTTCCCGGCATAAAGAAATTTAATCACTTCTTCAGTGGAAAATATTCTTCCGTTCATACACACAAAAACGCCAGGTTCCATTTCCTGAATTTTGGCAATTGAATAACCAAGATTAAATGGGGCATCCGATGGAGAGAATCCTACGAGAGGTATCATGGAACCGGTAAAAACTATCATTTGGTCTTTTCTTTTAAGGTTAACTTTTAAGAATTTGGCAGTATCCGGCATTGAGTAAGTCCCATGAGTAACAATAATCTTTTTACTCCGGCTTTTTTCTATAACAGACAAAATATTTCTCATATCATTTTTATTAAGCGCCCTGCTGTCTTTCATTACCACTTGGGTAAATTTTACTTTTTCATAAAGATTCAAACTTTTTATGTAATCAGGAATGCTTGAGTTGGGTAAAACTTCAACAGTATCCTTTGCTCCATTGTAAAAAGAATCTATTGTCCCGCCGGTTATAACAAAATGAATTACTTCTTTTTTGTTTTTCATGATTTTATTTTTCCTCCCGTTCAGGGCCTGAGGACTCACTGGGGTCTAGAGCGGCAAGGTCTTTCCTAAGGGATTCCTGTATGGCCTCGCGGAGTTCGTCTATGTCCACTTTCGGCTTGTTATCAGAGTGATATTTCGGTTTTTCAGTGTGGACCTGTCCGCCCTGCCTGTCACGAATTGTATTGATGGAAGTTTGTCGAGTTTCTTCCGTCGGCTTCAGTTCCGATAAGGACATCTTTTTCTTTTCCATCGGCATACCTGAAGGCATTTCTTCCATGCGTTTAGCCGGTCGTTCGAAACCCTGCCTTCCCTGAGTAGGCGGTTTTTTAAATTCAAATTCTATACCGAGATTGGCCAAGTCGTACGAATATTCATCGGATGGTTTTCCGCTCTTACTCATACTTCCGGCGGCCGGCTGGGCTCTTCCGGACTGAACTTTTTCAAAACAATCCTCGCAGTAAACCGGTCGGCCCTTGGCGGGTTCAAAAGGAACCATGGTTTCTTTGCCGCAATTAGAGCAGACGGCTTTAAACATTTTGGCTCCAGTCGGTTCGTTCATCATTCCACTCCAGCGATTTATGGCTGACTCCACGGCGGCCGTCGGGTTTGAATAAAGTTTTCTTGATGTCTGGATTATTTCGTCTTTCATTTCTTCCGACGATTCAACATTGAAAGGCGGCAGCGTGCTTGCCGAAAACGGCCGGCAGGTTATACCGTCTACCATCAGTTTCAGATAAATGGAATGGTTCGGCAGGTTGACCATATCTTGGATCACGAATTCCGGCTCGAATTCGTTTTCAATGAATTCGGCGTCGGCGGCGCCTATCCTGAAAACCATCATCGTTCCGACGTTGCCGAAAACCGCGTCGCGGACCTTTGTGGAAACGTCGGTTACCAGCTGGCCGATGTACTGGTGGGCGACAATAAGATTGAGGCGGTATTTGCGTGCCTCGGAAAGAATTCCTGCAAAAGAATCGGTGGCGAAGTTCTGGAACTCGTCCACATAAAGATAAAAATCGGCGCGGTCGTCTTCAGGAATTCTGACGCGCTCCATCGCGGCAAGCTGTATCTTGGTGATTATCATCGCGCCCAGAAGCGCCGAGTTGTCTTCCCCTATTCTGCCCTTGGAAACGTTGACCAGAAGAATTTTCCTGGAGTTCATTACGTCATAAATATCCACCGTGCTTTTTTCCTGGCCGACGATATTTCTCATCATAGCCGTAGAAAGAAACTGCCCGACTTTGTTCTGAATCGGGGCAATGGCTTCGTTCCTAAACTGGTCCCGCCACTGTTCGTATTCGTTTACCCAGAAGGCCTTGATGACCGGGTCTTTAACGTTGGCGACTATTTTCTGGCGGTAGTCCTTGTCGACGAGAATTCTGTTTATGCCGAGAAGCGTCGTGCCGGGATTCTCCAGAAGCGCTAGAACAGCATTGTTCAATATGTATTCCATTCTGGCCGACCAGACATTGGACCAGATTTTCGTGAAAATGCCCATCAGGCCGGAAGCGACCAAGTGCTTGTATTTTGAGTCAGGTAGTTCAAGAATGTTAAAACCGATATGGTAGTCGGGGTCGGCCGGATTGAAATAGATAACATCCTTTAGACGTTCCCTTGGGATTTTATCAAGAAGCCCCTCCACGAATTCGCCATGAGGGTCTATGACGCAAACGCCTTCACCGTTGGCAATGTCCTGAACGACAAAATTATTGAGAAGCGCCGTTTTACCCACGCCGGTTTTACCGAGAACATACATATGCTGGCGACGGTCTTTCCGCTTGATGCCGAAAAGCCGATTCGCATTCCGGAAATCGGTACGCCCGAAATAAACAACGTCTTTTTGCTTGTCAGTGGGAAGGGGCAGTGACATTTGAAAAACTATACCATTTAATTGGTGAAAAGTGAAGATTCTATTATCTTAAATGACTTCTTGCAGCCAGCATTTCTTGCAGAGAATTCTCGGATAATCCTGCTCGGTATGTGGGGTTTCAAATTCAATTCCGCAATTATCGCAAGTGCGCTTAATCAGTTTGAATTCTTTTACCCAATCATCCAGCTTTTTGCCGACGCGGCAGAACGGGCATACTCGCGGAAGAGGCAAATTCATTTTGCGCAGAAAATCCAATTCCATTCTTGCTATCCTAAAACCGCGGCCGCAATCCGGACAGGCAATGACTTCCTTCAGGATTTCATCCGTGACATCTTTTATGTGGTCGGGCAATTCGTCTGCTTGTTTAGTTATCGAATAACTGTGCGATTCCGGTTCGTGCCAGCGGTAATTGCCAGTTCCCACTTCTTCTTTTGTCATAGGAAAAAATTTATTGGCAATTGTCTCGTTATATGCGGAAGGGCTCATTTTGGGCGGGAAGAATTCGCCGTATTTGTAAACATTGCCTCTTTTGTCGGTATACGGCATTTCGTCCATATGGGCGATTATTTTCTCGCGCAGTTTAAAAAATTCATCTTCCGAATAACGTTTGTTCAAAATGCAGTAATCCCCTTTTTTCATGGAAACGCATCCGAAATGGTATTTCCCCCCGGTTGAAAGTTTTGAATATTCGGCGTTGTAAAGGTTCATTCCGCTCTCTTGGCAAAAACGGAGATTGGAAACTTTTTCGCCAACAACTCCGCACTCATAAGAAAGCGATATATTGTCCCCCCAGCCGGAAACATCATAACAATCTTTGATGGGCGACTCGTACATCATGGTAATATATTTGCAATTCTCTGCGTTTGCTATTTCAAAACATTCCTTGCAATTTTTGGATTCGTATATGCGGTTGCCCGTAGAGTTTGTATTGAAACTTCCATAAACAGGATCGGGTGGAAATTTTTTCCAGTGCTCTTCGGCCAGTTTTTTGACTTCTTGATAGATTTTATACGAACCCAAGTCCCACTTCTTTATCTCATTGAAATAATCTTCTTTGCCGTATGGTTTATTGAAAATATAATATTTTTTATTGCGTAAATTGGCTGAAGCGAAACAATCCTGGCAGTTGTGAGAATCCTTAAGGAAGGCGCAATTAATTGATTCAGTAAGGTCATATGACCCTATTGAACGGACAGATTTATATGCGTGCGTAAGGTCATACGACAGTTCGCAGAGCATGAGATTCGTGCAATCCAAAACATCCTTATTGTGGAAAACATTAAAACCATATGCGCATTCTTCATCGTGATTAGCCCAGAAAAGAAGATAGCAGTTTTTCAAATAACCGGCATGGTTGTTATGGGGCGATGTCGCCAAACAACTTACTCCGAGAGAAAGGCCAAGCAGGGGCGTTTCGCGCCACAAATCGTTCAATTGTTCAAAAAACGGCCTTGAAAAATCATAATCGCGGCCGTATTCGTCCGAACCCCAATTATCGCTCCACCAGCAAGGCGCGCAATAAATTTTATACAGCGATTCCGGCGGATACATAGAGATAAAATCCTTTTTACATAAACCACATGGCCGTTTATAGAGATTAATAAGATTAAAAAACGCCAGCCGCCTCTGAAAACGGCACTTCGGGCAGAAAGTCGGCGCCGGGACTTTTATTTTGTCGTAAAAAGAAAAATCTTCGGGTTCTATAATAAATTCACCTTTGCAATTTTGGCATAACTTGGATTCTTTGTTCATATTCTTATCCCGCTACGCGGGATCCACGATTTTGTAATCCTTCGATAAACTCAGGAACAAAATCGGGACAATTCTGGCAGTTTTTAGTTTCTGAATTTTGCATATATTTCCCTATACCCCTTATTCGCGCGAATAAGGGGTATAAGAGTTAGGCTACTTCACTATTATAGCACTGCTCGCAGTACACAATTTCCGGCCTGTCCGGGGCGTACGATGTTTTAAAAGCGTTTGGGCAATGCTCCTCTTTATGGAAATGTCCTGCTTGATTTTGATAAATATGGTCTGTTTTGTTTTGGTTTTCGCTTGCTAGTCCTGCGCATGCGCATTTCCTGTCCCATAGTCCGAAGGGATTTTTTTCTTTGATTCTCTGGCCGTGCCTGCAATTCGGACAAAGCCGCGGCAAAGGGAGATTCATTTGTCTATAGAATTGAAGCTCTTGTGGGATTAATTTAAAGGCCTTAGAACATTGTTCGTTGCATTTTTGATCATGTTCGCATCCGACTGTCTCAGCCAAAATGGAATCCTGAATATCTTCTATATGGTCCGGGATATCCTTAGAATTCAAAGTGATTTTGTAATTTCTTTCTTCATCATCATGCCATGAATATCCTTCTTCAATGACTTGTTCTTTTGTCAGGGGAAAATCATCCTGTGTAACACTAATATTGTATTTATTGGGAGACAAATCCACGGGAAAAAATTCGCCATATTTATACACCTTTCCCTTTTTATCAACGTATGGCATCGCGGACATATGCTCTATTATTTTGGGAATCAGCTCTCTGTATTCTTCTTTCGTATATTGTTTGTTAAGGATGCAATACTGCTTGTTGCGGAGGCCGACGCAGGCGAAAAGATTGGATGAATTCAGACAATAAATAGAATACTCCACATCCCTAATGCTGACATAACAATAAAAGCAAAATTTTAAGTTTGAGGCGCCGCCACCGCAGCCAATAGATTCATAAATCAATTCCGCTCCCTCTCCCCAGTTGGAATAATCAAAACAATCATAAGCCGGCCCGTTAAGAATATTTTGGCAATATTTGGAATTTTCCATTTTGATTATGCGGTAAGAATCAAATACCCTTTTGGATTCATAAATATAATCTCCTGTAACATCAGAATTATGCCGGCTATGCATAAACATAACCGGATTTTCAAGCCACGAAGAACGTGATTTTGAAAGAAGCTGATTCAAGCTGGACCATGATCCTGTATCAAATTTCTGGAGTTCTTTAAAATATTCTTCCTTCGTATATTGCTTGTTAAATATATGGAATTTCTTGTTTCTCAAATTGGAACAGCCGAAACAATCCGTACACCCGATGCAATTCCGGGAAAACATAACATTGTTGCAAGATTCGCAATCTACTGAAAAAAATGTTTTATAGCATTTTTTCAAATTTGTTCCGGAATAAGAAAGTTCGCATGAATCCGTCATATATAAATCAAATGATGCTTTGGACCGGCTGTCCCAGACCAAATAGGCGGAATCTTCGGTATAAGTTGAGGCCCTGACTAAATAACAATTTTTCAAATTGATAGAGTTCATGCAGTAATCGCTATTCACCATATTAATCACTGAGCGCGCCTCCATGGGAACATCGCCCAATAGTTCCCGAATTTGCGTGAAAAAATCTTTTTTGAAATCGTATTCTCTGCCGTAATCCATCGGGTCCCATTTATCCGAGTTCCAATATTTGTTGTTGTAAATTTTTACGTACGAATCGGGAGAAAATTGAGAAAATATTTCTTCGCCAGTTGATTCGTCCTTTTTCTTGAACAAATACCGCTCGTTTCTCCAGGACATTCTCCTTAAAAATCGGCATGCCGGGCACCAAGTCGGCGGCGGAACTTTGATTTTCTCGTAGAAAGAAAAATCCTCGAGTTCTATAATAAATTCACCTCTGCAATTTTGGCATAACTTGGCTTTGTTCATATTCTTATCCCGCTACGCGGGATCCACGATTTTGTAATCCTTCGATAAACTCAGGAACAAAATCGGGACAATTCTGACAGTTTTTAGTTTCTGAATTTTGCATAATATTTTCTTATACCCCTTATTCGCGCGAATGAGGTGTATAGGAGTTAGGCTACTTCACTATTATAGCACTGCTCGCAGTAGACGATTTCCGGCCTGTCTGTGGCGTAAGTTGTTTCAAATTCATTCGGACAAGCGTCTCCGCCATGAAAATGGGAAACTGTATTAGAATAAGTTTTGTTTTCCGAAACAGCTCCGGCGCACTGGCATTTCCTTTTATATAGTTTATTTATATTGCGGAACGACAGCCGTTTTACATAACGGCAGTAATGACAAGTGCGCGGCAAAGGTATGGAAAAACGCCTGTAAAACGCCAGTTCCCTGTCTAATATGCGGTAAGCGCGTTTGCATGAAGAGCATTGGATAATCTCTTTTGTAGCATCGTCAGAAACATCATTGATTTGGTCAGGAAGGCCATCTGCGGACATTGTAAATTTATATTCCTTTTCATCAGTGTCTCGCCAAGGATATCTCGCAACGATTGCCTCTTCCTTGGTTTTTGGATGATAACTGATTGCAAGCGTTTCGTTGTAGCCGAAAGGCGAAAATTCTTCAGGAAAAAATTCTCCGTATTTGTAAACGTTGCCTTTTTTGTCTATATACGGCATTTCGTCCATATGTTTTTTTATTTTTTCAACGAGCGTTCTATACTCCTCTTTTGAATATTGCCTATTCAAAATGCAGTATTGTTTTTTATTAAGCCCGACACAGCCAAAAAGATTCGCCGAAGAGTGGCAATTCATGCAATATTCGCTGTCCCGAACCGCAGGCCAGCAATCAAAACAAAACTTCATATTCCGGCAACTATCGCCGCAGGATACCGATTCGTATACAAGTTCTGAATTTTCTCCCCAATTCGTATAATCGTACGAATCCTTGACGTTATTTACTAAGTTTTGCGAATAAGAAACGTTTTCAAGATGGTCGGTTTCAAAAACATTATGTGAGTTCTTTGAACTATATATGTAATCCCCGGATACATTATTGTTATAAACCCCGTGGAGATATTTATGGGGCGATCGGAGATACAATTCTTGCAGTTTTTTCTTTATTCCCTGAACTGCCGAAAAAGATCCGGTTTGGAATTCTTTTAATTTTTTCTCGTATTCTTCTTTGGTGTATTGTTCGTTGAATATGCAGTATTTTTTATGCCGCAAGCCCACGCATCCGAAGCAATCGCTACAATCTCCCATGTCGCGCGAAAACCAAATATTTCTTGAAGCCCCGATGTCAGTGCAGAAAAAGCATTGGAAATTTTTCTCCCCTTGATAAATTTCATAGCATAATTCGGAATTCAATATGCCATACACGTCTATCGTGTCTTTGATATAAACGGCAAAATTACAATAAAGACAATTTTCCGAGTTGCCTACGTTTATGCATAAATAGCAGTCCTTAAGATAAGATGCCTGATTTGAGTAGTCGCTATTAACATTCCCGCGCACCGACTTGCTGGGCCAGGGAACTTCCCTATTCAATTCATTAACCTGCTTTAGAAACGGCTTTGAAAAATCTATTTCCTTGCCGTAATCCATAGGGTCCCAGGCATCCGACCACCAGTAATCGCGTTCGTAAATTTTTACCCACGATTCTTCTGGATAAGTGGAAAATATAACATCCCCTGTTTTGATGTCTTTTTTACGGTACAAATATAGATGATTCAAAAAAATCATCCTGCGAATTGACCGACACTCCGGGCAGAATGTCGGCGGCGGGACTTTTATTTTCTCGTAAAAAGAAAAATCTTCCGGTTCAATAACGAAATCTTTTTTGCAGTTTTGACAGTTCTTTGTTTCGGGATTCATATTTTCTTTTACGTTTTCCCCATTCTCTAATTCGCGCGAATGAGAGATGTGATATCAGAGAAGCGATACAACATATCTCACGGCGGGTTTCGCCGGAGAAGCCAGCCGATAAAATACTTGTGAACTTCGCTGATTTTTCTCCACAATATCGACTGCCGCAAGAACTCCCAAATGTTTTGAGGTTGCTTTGAACGAAAGATTTATTTCAGCCGCAATATCCCCCACCGGCGCTTCGCGATTCTCTTTTAGATATTTGAGAATAGCTAGCCGCCTCCGGTTGGCTAGAGCTTTTAAATTTCTTTCTAGTTCTTTCATGGCTTTGCTTTTACTCTAGTTTTCAGCATAACATATAAGCCAAAAATTTCTTATATCTCACATTCTACCATTCGCACGAATAAGGGAGGGGAAAAGAGAAAAAAACTTGTCCTTCGTCCTTACTAGAATGTTCTTTTTTTTCTTGTCAGGATTCTCTCAAAAATTTTATAAGTAGCGCTATTGTGGCTCCGGCGGCCCCTTTGGCGAGCGAATCGCTTTCAATTGTCGTCATCCTCGGAGCGATGTCCAAATGAACCCACGGTATTTCCGCTTGCCCTTTCTCGCTTTTAATAAATTGCCACAAAAACACTGCGCCGGTTATCGCTCCGCCGTAGCGCGTTTTGCCAACATTGGCGAAATCGCCGAAAGTTCCTTTTATTTCTTCTTCGTATTCTTCCCAGAGCGGCAAAGCCCAAAGGTAATCCCCTGTTTTTTCTCCGGCATCAATCAGCCGATTTTCTATTTTGGAATCCGTGGAAAAAATCGCTGAAGCACGCTGGCCCAAAGCCGAAACGGCCGCTCCTGTCAGCGTGGCGATATCAATAACAAGTTCCGGCTTATATTTTTTGGAATATTCCAGCGCGTCGGCGAGAATCACGCGTCCTTCGGCATCAGTGTCCAAAACCTCGATTGTTTTGCCGTTCATTGTTTTTAGAAGATCGCCGGGGTGATAGCTTGAGCCAGAAGGCATATTTTCAACCGCCGGTACCAAGCCGACGATATTCTTTTTCACTTTTAGGCGCGCCAAAGCGGCAATTGTGTGAATTACGGCTGCTCCGCCAGACATATCCATATGCATCTCGTAAATATGCTGCGATGGTTTAAGATTCAGGCCGCCGGTGTCAAAAGTCACTCCTTTACCGACGAGAACAATTGGTTTTTCGCTTTTCTTGCCTTTCATATATTCCATTATTATGAAACGCGGACGTTCGGCAGAACCCTTTGAAACGCCGATAATACCACCCATTTTTATTTTCTTTATCTGGTCTTCTTTTAGAATTTTCACGTGGAATCCTGAAGTTTTGCCCGCTTTCGCCGCAGCTTCGGCAAGGCGAGCCGGGGTCATGTCTCCACCAGGAGTGTTGGACAGCGCCCTCGCTTTGTTTATTTCTTCGCCTATAATTTTGCCATTTTGCAATGCCCGTTTTATTTTATCTGCGTTCATCCGCGTCAAATCTGCGCATATCTGCGTTTTTTGAACGAAACTCCATCCTTCTTTTGGCACGGCTTTATAGGCGTTGAATTCAAAATTAGCCAGCTCAAACTGGGTGGCCATAAGTTCGGCTATATCATCATCTTTTGAGCCGGGAACAGGAAAATCATCAAGGTTTACGGCGAGTTCTTTTATTTTTTCCTTGCGCGCCAACGAAATTATTCGCCGCATGGAAATTATCATTTTCCTTAACGGAGCTTTTTTGTTTTCCTTTGCAAAAACTACGATAGCTTTCTTTCCGGAAGGCAGAAGGAGCGAACGACAAAAATCGTCATCGCCGTTTTTGTCCAGAAAAAGCCGGATATAATCTTTATCTTCGCCGGAAAGCAGTTTGAAAAAATTGTGTTCCTTGGCTTTTTCCTTATTTTTAAGGAAAAATACCGGAACCGAAGAATTCTTTGTTTTTTGGGCAAGCTGTATGTTCATCCCGTTAGAAACAGTCCGCCCAGGGCGGACGTAAAGTTAGCCGCTTGAACGGCAAATGACTTTTTGTGCTGAATATTAAACATATTTTTTGATTTCATGAAATGGTTCGACTTGTGGTGAGCCGTATCGAACCATACTACTTACCATAAATTGTTTATCTCTAACGGGATTCATAATTTTATCTGACGACGCAGCCGGATTGTTGTAATCTACGGTGTTGACTTTTCGCATAACTAATGGTACCTTACCACAAAGAAATAGCCTGCGCAAGGTGATAAAAATGCGATTTACGCAGTTCAACTTCATATTCATATGGAAAACATCCTAAAATTCATATTTTATTTAATTATCTGGTTTCTCGCGCCTGCCATTTTGGTTATTGCGATCCGATTTTTGGCTACTGTTCATAAAAGAACGGGTATCAAATCTCAGAAACATGCAAACCGAGCCGGTTTTTGGGCGGGCTTCATGCTTTTCATAATCGTCTTAATTTACCAGATAAGCGTACTTCTTCAAACAGGATTTCCTCATAACGATATTTTCGTAGGGTTCAATGTTTGGTTGAGTTTACTCGTCGCCCTCATTGTTTTTATCATCGCTACGCCTGCCGTCATAAACACCTGGCTGATACTAGTTTTTACATTCATAAGTTTCTTCAGCCTCTTTCACTATATTTTTATACGGATGTACAATGATATAATTCTTTCCATAATTACCGGAGTGGCGTTTGGTTTTTTGACACACCTTGCCGCCTCGCTTTCATCTGTAACCGAATTCTTGAACAAAAAGGATATCCTATCGGAGTGAAGTTTTCATAACTAATTTTACCTTTAGTGTAACTTGTTATGCATGGTTTTCTTTGCTCGCCCAAATGGCTCGCTGAGATGGTAATATTTCTCGCTGTGATTCGTCGTAATATACAGCATAGATTTCTAATAGCTATTTCGAGTTATTGAATCTATTACGTCAAGTTGACAAATAATCTGCTATATGACAGTATATTCACCATGCAGAGCGACGAATTAAAGAGGTTTATTAAAGCAGGCAAGATATGGACCGTGCTGTTTCTGGCGCTTTTCGCCAGTTCTTACTTCCTGGGATTTATGCCGGCCGGGACAAAAGAGGCATTTCTCTCTTTCGTAAGACCCTCCGGCTCGGATTCCCCTATTTTGCTAAGCGTTCCTCTTCAGAGCACCGGTGTGCCGGTTTCCATAGAAACATGGACAGCGCCGCGGATCATCATACCGCAAATATCAGTGGATTCACCCGTGAGATTGCCGAATTCAAAGAATCCGGATGTTTTGAACGCCGAACTTCTAAAGGGAGTAGTTCGTTGGCCGGATTCCGTGATGCCTGGTCAGACCGGAAACGTGCTTTTATTCGGACACAGTTCCACGCTTCTGGCTGTAAACAATAATGCATACCGGGTTTTCAGCGATTTGAAAAAACTCAAACCAGGAGACCTTATCAAGATACATTCCGACGTTACCGAATATGTGTATGTCGTGACGGGCGGCAAAATCACAAAGGCCGATGATACAAAAATAAACTTAACAAGCGACAAAAAATTACTTACTCTTTCAACCTGTAACATCATTGGCGGCAAAGAGTCGCGGTACGTCATAGAAGCCGAGTTTTTGAGGAGCTATCCGCTGGGAAGCCAAAACTTCTCTGTGGATATTTCCTCGAAAGTTCAATAATCGAGGAAAGGATAGCAGTAACTTTTAAATCAGGGCCGCTCGCGCGGCATAGCAAAGGAGATTCACGATGAAAATCGTCTCAGCACTACTGGCGTTCGCAATAGCGACGCTAGCAAGTTTGGCATTCGGAGCTGATGCATTATCGTCAGTGTCATCGCCGAGTTTGTTTAAATCACTGCAGCCCTTCGCGCATTTTGCGAAAGGGGCGGGTGAGGGTGTGGCATATAGCTACCAACCTCGAACAAAAGCGCAATTCGTAGCATTGTTGCGGGATTCAAAACTCGCTAAACAACAAATGCGCGTAACTTGCGACGTGCTCGTACGCCAGATGATGGAGGCCCATACAGGACTTCCGTTCGAGGGTTGCGAGGGAACTGCCGCGGCTATCGAGCGCGACAGCGACTTCGCAGTCGTCGCCTGCCGTGACGAAATGTTCCAGAAGGACAACTTCCTGGCGGTTACGAACGAGCAGGGATCGACATGGGGTATCTGGCACCGCAAGTGCCTGCCGAATGAGAAGGTATTGGCCTACAAGAACCAACCACTCATATCGCTGACTTGTCTCAACGTAGCGATACCGGTTTCGGTTCCCGTAGCGCCAGCGGCAAAACCAGTAGTGCCACCTCCGCCGGTGGTAACAGTCAAGTGTCCTCAAGGATACGCGATTGTCGCAAACGCCTGGTCGTTGCAGGCGCTTCCCGAAGACCTCCGCAGAGAGGCCGAGGAGCATGTTACGTCTGCAAACGCCCGCGAAACCGAAAACGCAACAAGAATAGACGCGTACCAGACGGATGCCGTTTCAAGAACAATAGGCCGGCGCTTGCGGGAGCAGGTCAGGACTCGCGCTGCGATAACCGCCGATATTGCCGTCCGTTATGTGGACAGCGACCGCGAACTGGCGACGCAAAATGTCGGCGTTCTTCGGATGGTCAACGGGGTCGGAACTTTCCGATTCGCGGAGGACCCTCGCCAGCGTATCGTCGGAACGTCCTGGCCGGGAAATTTCGTCTCCCCGACGATTTCCGGGGGCGAACGTCGGCTACGGCTCTTTCCGTATGAGTGGCAGGACTGGTGCACGATGAACATTCACGGACTTGTGCCGTGACGCGTGCGCCATTTGCGGACAGGGGTCAGCCCTGGCCGCGACGGATTCTGCAGGAGACGCGCAAGCGCTCCTGCAGATCCACATTTTCTTTACGCATTTGAATTTGAACGGCCGATTAAAATTCAAATGCGTGCAGAAAATATCTGCACAATGAAAACAAAATGGAAAATTTGACGGAATATAACAGCAGAATATCACTTGAATCGTTTCACGGCGAGCGCATGCGAGCCATTTTAAAAACGAAATTATTTGCCGTTCTTGTTTTTGCGTTCATCGCATCATTGGCGGTTTCCAGCCCGATCATCCGCAATATGTTTGGAAGCGCTCAAATCAACAAACTTCTTGCCGGCAATGGCCTTTTTAATATTTTTTCAGAAAAAGCCGATTCATTCATTATTGAAGAATATGTCAACGGTTCTTGGCAATTTGTCGCGGAATCGCAGTTCCCCGGCCGGCCCTATCCGGACCGCTATACCACTAAAACCTTTACTTTGCCGCAGCCCAGCGACCGCATTCGGATTACCCACAACGGCAACACTCAAACCGCGCATCTTGATGAAGTGGTTCTTGGCGGCAATGCGCCGGACTCGGTTCAAGACCTTTATGACAATAATCCTTTGCCGATTGAAAAATTTGGAAGCGCCGATTACGACGTGACTGAAGTTTATAACCGCACACTTGAATTTTCCTGGAATGAAAAGGGTTCGTCTCTTACAATTACCGGAGTTGCGGAGAACTTTAAAGGAATGCCCTATCGCTGGCCGAAATCGGGCTATTTGACATACAAAATCGGCGACAAAGAAACATACACGTTCGCGGAAGTTCCCGTCTCAAGTCATCCGTCCGCCGAGCGTTATGCCTATTTCAGCGCCGATAAGAATAATCTCTATGTAAAAATTGATTGGACTTCCGATAATACGCTTGATATAGACAAAAACGGCGATTGGGCCGAACTCGGCGTCCAAACAAAAAACGGCATTAAAACTTTTTTGCTAAAAGGAAATGAAACCGAATGGGGAAAAAGCGCTTTTGAATATACCGATAAAGTTTCTTGGCAGCACAAGGTATATTCATTTTCAATTCCCTTGAGTCAAATTAGTGTTAATTATAATGAAAGCATCCAATTCCGAATCAGATATTACGGAACGGACGGCGGAGGTGACGGTGGTGGAGATGGAGGTGGCGGAGGTGACGGTGGTGGAGATGGAGGTGATGGCGGCGACGGCGGAGGCGATGGAGGAAACGCTGGTGCATCTGAAGACAGCGGTGCCGGCGGCGATGCGCCGATTCCGGCTTGTGTTGCGGTTGAGGTACCTCAAACACCAGTCGCTTGTTCCTCTTATGCCGGTATCAATCTCGGTGCAGGGGTAACTAGAATTCCTGCCGACTACATAGTGGGCAGCGCTTCTTGGACATTGAACAGTTGTACGAGTGCCATCACGTATACCGGTGGCTGTACTCCTCCTCCACCCGCTTGTGTCGCGACTGAAATAGTGCAACCAGTGGTCTCGTGTGCGGCCTATGCAGGCGTAGCTGGGAGCGGCATTCCCGCCGGCTACACGGTCGGCAACGCGTCGTGGACGACTAATAGTTGTACTAATGCCATCACGTATACCGGCGGTTGTACTCCTCCTCCATCGCTCTGCACACTCACCGCATCTCCGGCGACAATCGGGACCGGCGGTTCGTCTATCCTTTCGTGGACGACGAGAAATGCTGCGTCAATCAGCATTGACAACGGTATCGGGACGATAGTATTGGTAAATGGTACGAGGTTTGTTTCTCCGGAAACGACTACTACCTATACCAGTACTATCACAGGTACCGGCGGCGATACGGTGTTGTGTACTGCGACCATTACAGTTTCGTCATCAACACCCACCATGACACCTATCCTGACACCAACACAAACGCCAACATCGACACCCACCTCGACATCGACATCGACACCAACTCCAACGGCCCCGGTCTGCGCGCTCACTGCCGCACCGACCTCAGTTGCGACTGGAGCTTCATCTGTCCTTTCCTGGACAACGTCAAATGCCACAACTTTCAGTATTGATACCGGCATTGGAAACATGGTGCCTGTTCCGAGTGGATCAACAACCACGCCAGCGATAAATGCGGATACAACTTTCACTGGCACGGCTACTAGCACGGGCGGTTCAGTGACCTGTATGGCAACGGTCACCGTCACGCCGGTCGTCGTTCCACCTCCATCTCCAGGTGGTGGCTGCACCAGCAATTGTGGCGGCGGCGGCGGACCTATTATCTCTGTGCCGGGGGGCGGAGGGGGGGTCTATCTCGCTCGTCAGAAATTATCCCCATACACCGGAATTACCCTGGCCTCCTATGTTTATCTCAGCCAACTGCCATACACCGGAATAAATAACTTAGATATCATTCTCTTCTTTACTATTTTGATTTTGATAAGCGGAGTCGGTTCTTATCAATTAACGCGCAGTAATAGATAAATATGAACGACCGTATTAAAAAACTTTCATCGTGGAGTATGCCGATTGTCGTAATAGCGGGGATTTTGTATTTGACGATTTCACTTATTAACGGTAAGGAAATTTTGACGGCTTCATTCATTAACAACACAACTTCATTTATCAACAGCGGGGAAACACAGTTCAAACAAACGAAAAATTTTCTTGCTTCTATTTTCACTGGTTTTCGCGTTTTTATTACGAATTCAACCATTCAAAAGAATGAAACTTCATCCTCGGCAATTACTACGCCGACCTCAACCACAACATCAACACAAACATCAACCATTCAAAAGAATGAAACTTCATCCTCGGCAATTACTATTCCAACCCCAGCCCCAGCTTCAACTTCGCCTATCTTTACCGGAAAAAACCAAACAAAAATTTATCCCTCGGGTGGATTTATACCTCCCACTCCCGCAAGTCCCCCCGATTTGTCTCTACAGATAGTCGATACTGGAATTTTGAATGGAGATGTATTTACTTACGCAACTTCAGTTCAACTCGGGCAAAAAGCCGCAGTAGTTTTTGATGTGAGAAATATCGGTGGAAACGTTTCGCCGGAATGGAATTTCAGCGCCGAAATTCCGACATTAAGTCCTAACTTTATCTCTGAAACTCAATCTGCCCTGGCGCCGGGAGAAGGCATTCGCTTTACTATAGGATTTAATGATATCAAAGGTAGCGGGACCAATACTGTTTCTTTCGTTGTGGATTCGAGTAAAATAGTTTCGAACGATCCGAATAGAACGAATAATACTGCTTCTACGACGCTATTTAGAAATTATTAGTTGTTTTCGCCTATTCTGCGCAATAAAACTTAAAATCTGTTAGGAGTATTATGGCTGTATTGCTGGATTTTAAAAACCGGTTGACTATTCTTGCTCAGGGCATCTTTTATCCTCTCTACATGATTTGAGGGCGTATTTTTCGGAAGTTCACTCACATCGAAATACCTTACATCGTCCGCTTCATCGCTTGCGCCTATTTTGCCCTTTATAAATTTGCATTCAAAAACAAAAACTAAGTCATCCTGTTCGGGCTTTGTATAAATTCCGGTTAAACGACTTACTTCGGCGTCTATTCCAGTTTCCTCTTTTATTTCTCGAATTACTGTTTCTTTAGGCGTTTCGCCTTTTTCCATTCCTCCGCCAGGCATAGCCCATACATCCGCGTCTCGTCTATGGATAAGCAGAATCTTATTTTTTCATCAAAAATAATTCCGAAAGCGTCTAGGGTCATACGATATCGCATATTATATCAGCGGTTCCGGTTCACCGTTCGCTTTTTCGGCTGCGGTGGGTGCCGATGATTCTGTTATTCCCTTTCCCTTGCCTTCTATAATCGCTTTTTCCTGAGCCGAACGGATAATTGACGACTCTTCTTCTGCGATAAGTTTTTTGGCGTCGTCAACGGGAATAGCGTACTTGGCGCGCGATTGTTCCAAAATGCGTTCCTTATATGACGGATGCGGCGGCGGCATCACCTTGAGGGTTTCCGCGGAAAACGGGTCGGATGTCTCTCCGTCAATCGTTTCCTTTATGTAGAATTCCTGAACTCCAAGATTTATCATATCTTTCGTGTCGAAAACCGGGGCCATTTCCGGCTTAAGTTTTACTGCGTCCTCGCCGCCAACGCGAAACACGATAATCGTTCCGGCATTGCCGAGTGCGGTCGACTGCATTCTCGCCGTAAGCTGGCCGAAATACTGGTGGGCTATAGTGATGCAAAGTCCGTATTTGCGGGATTCGGTAAGCAGGTTCTCGAACGTGTCGGTTACAACGTTATGAAATTCATCCACGTAAAGATAAAAATCTTCGCGGTCTTCCTGTTTCTGCCTGACTCGCGCCATTCCCGCTTGTTTTATTTTTGTCAGGAACATTGAACCGAAGAAACTGGAGTTTTCTTCGCCTAATCTTCCCTTGGATAGATTTATCAGGATTATCTTTTTTTGGTTCATCAGTGTTTCCACGTCAATCTTATTCCCCTTCTGGCCGAATATGTTCCGGAGAAGCGGATTTGAAAGGAACTGGCCAAGTTTGTTGACCAGCGGAATAATGGCATCGGTGTCAAATTTTTCGGACCAGTCGGCAAATTCAATGGCCCAGAAGCGCCGCACCATGTCGTCTTCTATATATTCAATGACTTTCTGGCGATAATTCCTGTCGGTAAGAAGTGAAATCATTCCGCGCATGGTAGCGTGCGGATAATCAAGCAGAGCAAGAACACTGAAGCGGAACACGTGTTCCAGCCGCGGTGTCCAGTTGGCGCCGAATTGCTTCTGCATAACTTCAATCAGGTCCTGGGCCAGTTGGTGCTTGAAATCGGGGTCGACATTCGCCAAGGGATTGAATGAAACGGGATGTTTGGAATCCGAAGGGTCTATTATCACGATGTCTTCTATTCTGTTTTCGGGAACAAAATCAAGCAGGTTTTCAATAACGTCGCCGTGAGGGTCTATCAGACAGGCACCGGCGCCGTAAGCGATATCCTGGCGCACCAGCAGTTCAAGCATTTTCGATTTTCCGACACCGGTTTTGCCTATGATGTAAAGATGGCGCCTACGGTCAACCCTCTTTATTCCGAAAATAAATTTCTTTTCTTCAAGGGCGGCTACATAATTTGTTTTCCCTATAAACGAAACATCGGCAGGATTGACCCTGCCGTAAACTGGCAATTCCGGCGGTGGCGGCGCGTATTTTATTATCTGCAGTTTTCCGACTCTGCTCATTATTTTATGGCCCCAACCTCCTTCAAAAATGAAGCGTAATCGTCAAGTGTCCTTTGTGCTTCTTCGTGAGAGACCGTGAAACCGGGTTCATGGACGACTTTATTTCGCACGCGGTGCGCCGCCCAAAGCCGGTTTAAGGTGTTGAAATCGTCAATAGATATATTTTCAAGTTTGTCAGCCATGCTGGCGCTTGTTTTTTCTTTGCTCGCAAAACCGTTTCCTCCTCCAAGGCCCATTCTGTCAAGAAGATCGTCGACAAAATTGTCGGCATCAAGGATGGCCAATCTTATCGATTCGGGAGAATTTATCTTGCTCCTATTAACAATGGATTCCCAGCGTTCGTTCAAAATAGCCGTGCCGAGAGTGTAAGTTTTTTCCTCTTCTTCGCTGATATCAAAGTTCGGCCTGTACCCCCATCCTTTAACAAGAAGGAAAACCAGAAATGCCAAAAGAAGGGTGTCGACTATTATGAAAATCGTCCTTATAAATTCGTAAAGAGAAGCGGTGTTATTGTCCATTTTTATCTCAATTTTTCTACATTTTCTTCGCCGCCGAAAATTGCCAGCCCTGATGGAGGACCGCCCTTGCGGCTCTCGACTCTCTTTATGTGCGGCGCAGTCAGCGACATGATTGACGGCGGATGGAAAATCGTCGCCAGGCATTCCGTGTTCATCTCAAACCGCTTGCTATGGATATTCCAATTAAAAACATGCGAGGTCATCACCTTACCAACAAGTTCTTCTTCGGGGATTGCTCTGCGAATATAATCGTAAATAAGTCGCGCTTTTTTCAACTCGGATCTTTTTTTCGGAAATATAAACGGGAAAAAGAAAAGAGAAACCCTTGGCGCGCTGACTGCCGTTTTTTCATTGCGCTCAAGCGTGTTGAGATTCAAAGATGAGAACTGGTTCAGCACCCCCCGTATTCCGCGCCTGGGTATCGCGTCGTTATACATAGATTTCGGCGACAGATAGATAAAGCGTATGAGCGTTTTGAACGCCGATTTGGACAAATTGTTTCCAATCGCTTTCAAAATATCGGCCTCGCCCGGAGTTCTGAAGGCCGTTTTTAAAAAACCAAAATCGTCTTTACCGGGAACAGTAACTTCAAACATCGGCAAGGGACCAAGGCCATGGCTGCTCGGGAAAGAAGTATCTGTTCCCAATTTTCTCTCGTCCTTTTTAGTATTAAGATCATCCAATAATTTAGACCATTTTTCCCACCAATCCTGACCGGTCGGAGCTATGAGTATCTGGAACCCGATTATCTCCTCCCTTTTCAGCGATGAAAAAAGTTCAAAGAAGCTGGACATTGTGTCATATTGTTTGTTTTCATCCGGGGATTCGAATTCAGAATAGATTTTTATCGGATAAGCGTCTTCGCGCGAGAGTATAACTTCAGATCCCCACATATCGTAACCTTGCTTGTTCATCTCCGAAACATTTTGTGGCAATCTTTCCGCGTAATCTTCCACTTCAACTAATTCTATGTCCGGGTAATAAGAAAAGAATGCCGCTTCCATTAATGATTTTTGCTTCCGATAAACGCGGACATACATATGTGTCTCTCCACCAAAAGTGACTATCTCAAAGGCATACCAGCGAGTGACTTCGCCATCCCACCATTTTTCGGCAAGAGTATTCGGAGTGTTTCTCATGGAATAAACGGCGGTTAACACCTGCTCCATGGCCTTTGGATTCTTTTGAATTTCCCGCGGTATTCTGATCTCCAGCAAAATAAAATCGATATCCTCTTTATACATACTTTTCCGCCAGAAAAACCATGCCGAGTGGACAAGTGGCGCAAGAATAACAAAAGCCACAAACCACCAGGTCAGCGCGAGAAAAGACCAGATGATATAGCCAAACATCGATAAGACCTGTAGCAGAACTTGGAGGAAAGCAGAAAACATTGCTTTGTTTCTCTATTCTACATTATTAAATCCCCGCTGAATACCCCTCCGACCGCGGTCGGAGGGGATGAACCCCCACACCTATGCATAGGTGTGGGGGTGAATGTGGTTACAGATAATAAACCCCGACCGCGGTCGGGGTGAATAACCGCAACCCTTGAGCGGTGCGGTTATTCATTTACGGCGTATTATGTAGGTGCCGTCGGGCTGGCGCGAGAAAAACTTTTTATTCTGAAGATTCACTAAGACCGTGTTGGGTTTGAATAATCTCTCCCGTTGCACGGCAGAAACAAGTTCCCTGGTGCGCATGGGGCCGTTTTGCTTGAGTATTCTGTGAATTACTTCGCGGGCTGTTCCCGGCTTGTATCCCTGTTCGGAAAGGCCGTAGATTCCCCTGCCGACCAGAACGAAACGCTTGTCTTTTATGAGTTCGTTGTGGACAGTGGCATCCAGAGCGTTTTTACCATTGTTCCTGTCGCTTATCAGCTTGGCTATGTTCACAAAGTGAATCGGTTTCTCTTCTTTCTTCAATATCACGTAAATGTGGTCGCGAATGGTGACCGGTTTTATCTCCGGCCATTCAGACAGGCCGGAATCGCCGTAATTGTTCGTGTGGAATTTTTTGGATATGACGACATAATTTTCCGCGTGCGCCGGATTGGCGCGAAGTTTTTTGATGAAAATTTTTAAATGAAACTGATACTTAGGCATAGTTCGACTCTGCTCACCACGAGAAGACAGGATTTCTTCCTTCCTTGCTTTCAAAAATCTTTCCCAGTCGTTTATGAAATGGCGGGCGTTTTCCAAACTTTCTTTTTCGGAATAATAAAAAGCCCAGAAGTCCTTGTCTTCGGGATAGAAATAAAAAGAACCGGAGGCCTCCAGCAAAAGGTCTAAATGATTCTCGTTAATGTCGTCAATAAAATTTCTGTGATGTTCCAAAAAATGCTCCTTTCTGGCAACTCCGCCGGAATTCTTAAGATACTTTTTGCTTCTGTCCACAAACTCTCCGAATGCAGGATTGGACGCGGATTTTTCTTTTAGAGTGCCAATTGCGCCCGATTCTATCTGGCGGATTCTTTCCCTGGTGATGCCATATTTCTTGCCGAGTTCAGCTAATGTATTGGAATCCCCGTCCTCAATGCCAAAACGCCCGACCAAAACATCTTTTTGGCGGTCGTCCAAATGAGACCAAAACTGGCTTAAGATTTTATCCACAGTAGCCATGTTGATGAGAATAATTGTAAATTAAGTCAAAAGAATAGTCAACCCCCACACCTAACGAGCAGTTATTAATAAACCGAAATTGTGATATGAATTATAATGAAAGCCGAGCGCTGCTCGTTAGGTGTGGGGGTCAAGCCCCGACCTGATTTACATATGTTTTATACGCCTAAATATAACTTAAATCGGTCTTGAGGTCAACCCATCCGGGTATTCTGTACGATCATATCGGACACTCTGCGACAATGAACGATATGATACACAATACACAGGTATTGATTGCCTCCGAGCGTGAGCGGTGGCTCAAGTTGCATCTTGAAGGCGGTCTAACGATGGT
>ORJL011344126.1_pt1 | contig 118671 bp, 112 predicted proteins | sample 1779941 | NCBI WGS metagenome assembly ORJL01 (sample SAMEA104232317, study PRJEB22302) | groundwater metagenome | biome: forest; feature: aquifer; material: groundwater | place: USA | collected 2011-08-07 | depth 5.8 m | reverse complement strand
GGTCAGCGACGCGGAGATGGCTGCGATCCGCCCGCAGATCGAGCCGGACCAGTTCCACGGCGACTGGAACTACACCCTGCGACCACGCACCTCAGGCGCGTGACCACCTCGCCTACGTTATTTCTGCGCGCACCCTAAGGGAACTCCATTGACGAGGCGAGCGCAAGTCCAGGTTCGTGGAGGGGGTGCACCGGTGCACCAGGAAGGGCCGCTGAGAGGACCCGCCCGGTTCCGCTCGCGATCCACCGCTCGGTTATCGTCATGCATGTGAACGATGAGTTGCCGGTCATCCACGATCATGCGGACGCGGGCCGGTACGAGGCACGAATTGGCGGCGATCTGGCCGGCTTCGTCGAGTATCGGCTGGCCGGGACGCGCCGAATCCTGCTCCACACGGAGGTCCTGCCGGCTTTGGAGGGCCGGGGGATCGGCTCGGCGCTCGCTCGGCACATTCTGGACGCTGCTCGCGCCTCCGGAGCCCGTGTGACGGTCAAATGCCCGTTCATCCGGACCTGGCTGGCGCGCCACCCGGACTACCTGGATGTCGTGACGCCGGACCCTGCGGTTCGTCCGGTCGATTCCTGAACGGTCGGTCGGCCAACACCGGCACTGCCGGCTACCCCGCGAGCGCCGCGCCCGTCGTGCGATCGAGTCGCCCCAGCCGGACGGCCACGAGGACAGCGATGGCCGCGAACACGAGGATCGTCGCTGCGGCGATCGCGGCGTCGAGATCTCCGGCCTGAAACTCCGCGTAGACCACGAGCGGCAGCGTCTGGGTCCGGCCGGCGACGTTGCCGGCGAACAGAATCGTCGCCCCGAACTCTCCGAGCGAGCGCGCCCAGCTCATGACGAGCCCCGCCGCAAGGGCCGGTCCGGCCAGCGGAGCCGTGACGCGGCGGAAGACCTCCCACTCGGTCGCCCCGTCGACGCGCGCGGCATCCTCCAGGTCACGCGGAACGCCGGCGATCCCGGCACGTGCCGAGCGGACGTAGAACGGGGCCGAGACGAAGACCTGGGCGAGGATGACGGCCACGACCGTGAACGGGATCGCGAGGCCGGCCACGTCGAACGAGGCACCGAACAGCCCGCGTCTCCCGAACACGAGCAGCAGCGCAAGTCCGGCGACCGACGGTGGGAGAACGAGGGGCAGGTCGATCGCCACTTCCACGAGCGCTGCTCCGGGAAACCTCCTTCGGGCGAGCATGAACGCGAGCGGAGTGCCGATGAGCAGGGTGATGGCCAGGCTGACGGCGGTGGTCACCAGGCTGAGCCGGAGCGCCTCGAGGATCACGGTGGATCGGACCGTTTCGGCCAGGGCACCGCCGCCGAGCGCCCTTGCGAGGAGCGTCGCCACGGGCACGGCGAGGAATGCCACGAGGAGCGCGGCTGCGAGGATCAGCGACGCGCGGCGGATCACTGGGCGGGTGCGAACCCGAAGGCCGCGAGGATTTCCTGGCCGGCCGGCCCGGTGAGCCAGGCGAGGAAGGCATGGCCCGCCGATCGATCGGTGGCCGTGGTCGGGACGACCCCCGCGTACGTGGCAGTGACCTCAGCCGCCCGTGGGATGGTGATCGTCCGGATGGCTGTCGAGCCGGCGGCATCCGAGGCGTAGACAATCCCCGCGTCGCCCTCATCGAGCGCGACCTTGGCGAGCACCGCCTTGACGTTGTCCTCCCGGCTCACGACGTTGGCGGCGTACGCAGCGGCGAACCCAGCCGGGGCATCGGGCAGCGCGCCGAGCCGCTCGATCAGGGTGGCTGCGTACTTCGAGATCGGGACTGACGCACCGGCCGCAATGACCTTCACGCCGGGTCGCGCGAGATCGTACGGCGTGACGATTCGTGCCGGGTTCGCGGCGGGCACGACGACCGCGAGCCGATTCCCAGCGAACGCAACTGCCTCGCCGTCAGTGAGTCCGGCCTCGACGAGAGCCTCGGGGTTTGCCGTGTCGGCGGACAGGAAGACGTCCGCACGGGCGCCCTGCTCGATCTGCGTCCGGAGCGCCGTCGACGATTCCGTCGACAGTACGATCGCGGTTCCGGTTGCCGCTTCGTACGCCGTGGCCATCGCGGCAAGGGCGTCGCCCAGCGAGGCCGCGGCGAGCACCGTCACGGTTCGCGCCGGGGGCGCTGCCGACCCGTCCACCGGTGCGCAGCCGCCGAGAAGGAGCGCAGTAGCCGCGGCGGCGGCCGCGAGGTTGAGCGTCGCGCCCCGGGCGAAGCCCACCGTCCGGCGCGGCGGCGAAGTCACCGGGGCAGCTCGACGATGACGTTCGTCGCCTTGACCACGCAGATCGCCGGGTCCCCGACCTTCAGGCCCATCTCCGTGACGGCCTCGGCGGTCATCAGGCTCACGATCCGGTGCGGCCCTGCGAGGACCTCCACGACGGCGGCGACTCGATCCGCCTCAATCCGCGTGACGACGCCGAGGAACCGGTTGCGGGCCGACTGCGTGGCCGCCCGAGGGTCGGGATTCGTCCGACGCCGCTCCTCGAGAAGCCGAACGACTTCGGCGACCGGCACCAGCCTCTGGCCGCCGCCGGAGCGGTCCACGGTCAGGCGGCCCTCGGTCTCCCAGCGTCGAAGCGTGTCCACGGTGACGCCGAGCATCTCGGCTGCCTGGCCGACTCGGACGTGGCGGTCAGGACCTGTCTCGCTATTTGGGTCAGAGGCTTTCATATCGAGGTATTGTGGTCACCTCGATCTGCAATAGCAAGAGATGGCGACGTTGGCGCGTCAGGCCTCGAGGGGCCGCTCCTCGGCGCTTTCCGGGGTCGCGGCGCCCGGTCGGATCGGCTCCAGGTCGATCGTCCGGGAGCGACGTGTCCGGCCGGACTCCGTGCGGACCATGACCGCGGGGATCACGCCGCCGGAAACCGACTCGACTGTCGCGGCCTCGCCGGCGTACAGGCCGCTGAGGATGCGCACCCGGTCGCCCAGCCCGATCGACGCGCGGCCGACCACGGCGGACAGGTTGATCGAGACGGTGCGACCCGCGGGGTTGCGCGGGTCCGTGGCGCCAAGCATCGGAGGCGGCCCCTTCGTGGCGGTCTTCGGGGGCGGGTACGTGACTTTGCGACGGCGCATCGGCTAGTACCGCCGACGCGAGGTTGTGTCTTCCTTCTTGGGCTTGGGCTCATGTCCGGGGCGCGGCGGTCGCGGTGCGGTGCCCGGTGCCATATCCGGTGGGCGCTCCTGCGGTCCGCGTTCCTTCGCGGCGCGGACGGCGGCGGCGAACTCTGCGGCGATCGGCGCCGGGATGCTGCCCTGCCAGGCTCGCTCGATCTCCTGGACCCGCACGGTTTCGGCGGCGCGCCGCTGGCGCTCGAAGCTGGAATGCTTGGTCATCGTCCCTCTGTCCATGTCGTCCCGGAGATCGGGCCGATGCCCGAAGCGTACCCCTGTTCGTGCGAGGGTGCGTGACGGACCACAAAGGATCCGCGTCGCGGGCGCCCGGGAGGTGCCACGGGCGCTAGACTCGCGGGATCGCCGCAGGGAGACGAGGTGGGCGCGATGGTGGTGATGATTCGCAAGTGGGTGTCCTTCGTGGAGGAGATCATGGAGGAGATCAACAAGCCGCTCGCGCGGCCGCTCCTGAGAGCCACCGTCGCGGTCGTGGTCAAGAACACCTACGCGGGCAGCAACCCTGACGGCCAGGCCCAGCTCTTCGATCTCGGCGAGTACCTCGGTGACGAGTTCCTGCGGCGCTGCGGCGAGGCGCTCGGCACTTCCGTGGCTGTGCGGGCGACGCCTGATCGGGTCCGTGAGGCAATCCGGGCTCGGGGCGGTTGAATGTGATCGAGTGTCGGTCAACGTCGGGACAGGACGATTGGATCAGTTGTAACTCCTTCGGTGGCGTGTAGCCTGTTGGGGACATGAAAACCCCCGCGGTCGACCGGTCGCCCCTTCGTCGACGTGTTTGGCTTGTCGCGGTGTTGCTCGCAGGTCTGGCTGCGGGCGCATGCGGCACGCAGGGCGCGCCGGGCACATCACCCGTCCCGCCACCGGTTGCCACTGCGGCCTCGAGGCCGGAACCATCCGAGGCAGCCCCTCCTCCTCCGCCGCTCGCTGCCTGCCAAACGACGGATCTTGCCGTGCGCGTGGTCAGCTGGGAAGGTGCTGCCGGGTCTCGAATCGGCAGCATTGAGTTGGTGAACTCGGGGGCGGGCCCATGCACGATGTTCGCGCTGGCGCAACCGCAGCTGCTGGACGGCGCGGGCTCGATCCTCATCGAGGGCGCGCAGCCCGCCGCGTCGGAGGCCTTGGTGGTCGCCCCCGGCCGCACCCTCAGAACGCTTGTTCAGGCCTCGAATTACTGCGGCCCGGAACCGGTGCCCCCCGTTACGGTGGCGTTTGTCCTCGCGGGCGGCCCTGGACGAGTCGTGGCCGCGCCGCCTTCGTCTGCCGACACGTACGGGCTCCCGCCATGCATCGGTTCGGCAGGAACGCCCGGGAACATCGAAATGCAGCCTTGGGCGCCGTGAGCGTGCGATGAGCGTCATTCCCTGGCGCAACCCTCTGCGGCCGGGGCTGTGTGGGGCGCTCGCATTGCTGCTGGCCGTGGCAGGTACGCCGCTCGGGGCGCCCGTCACCCGCGCTGCGAGCCAGGATCTTGCCGCGAACTGCGGCGCGACCCTTCGAATTCTCCCGTCGACGTCCAGCACCGCGGTCACGATCGTGCCGGTCGGCTCGGTCATCACGTGGACGGCCATCGCGTCCGGGGCCCCTTGGTCCGTGACCTGCGGTTCCCTTGTCGCCGGGTCCACGTGGTACGGCATCTCGGCAGTCAACGGGCAGGATGTTGCGTCGCTCTACGGCGTCCCGCTCGTCTACGCGGCGAGCGGCCTGTTCCGGTCCCTCGATGCTCCGGCGTTCGTTGAGGGGGTGGATGTTTCCCGCTGGCAGGGAGCGATCGACTTCTTCTCGCTTCAGAGTGCGGGGCAGCGCTTCGTCATCGCGAAGGCGACCGAGGGGATCGGCTTCCTCGACCCGATGTACTTGTCCAACAAGGTCGGCGCGAGCGGTGCCGGCATGGCGATCACCGCGTACCACTTTGCGCGGCCGGATCTGAACCCGACGAATCCGCAGGGCGAGGCCGACTGGTTCGTCGACAACCTGGGCCTCGTGCCCGGCATGCTCGCCCCGGCGCTCGACCTGGAGGTCCCAGGGTCCCTGGACACGGCCGGGCTTCAGGCGTGGGTCAAGGCGTGGCTCGACCGTGTGTACGAGAGGACGGGCATTCGTCCGATGATTTATGTGAGTCCGAGCTTCTGGAAGAAGTACCTGGCCGATACGACCATGTTCGCCGACCAGGGGTACGCCATCCTCTGGGTGGCCCATTGGTTTGTGGCAGGGCCGACGGTTCCTGCCAACAACTGGTCCAATCGCGGGTGGACCTTCTGGCAGTACAGCAACTGCGGGTCGGTGCCCGGAATCATCGGTTGCGTCGATCTCGACCGCTATAACGGCACAGACCTGACGCCCGTGACCTACGGTGCCGATTTCGCCGTCTCGGCCTCGCCGCTGACCGCCACCGTGCCCTCCGGCAGCTCGACCACGTATGCGCTCAGCCTCTCGCGTACGTTCTTCACGACGCCGATCGACCTGAGCGTGACTGGCCTGCCGGCGGGCGCGACGGCCGCACTGAGCGTCTCCCGCGTGACGGACTCATCGGCCACGCTCACCGTGACGACCCCGCTGGCCGGCGCCCCGACGCCCGGCGGCACGTACCCCCTGACGATCACCGCGATCAGCGGCGGGTTGACGCGCACCGCGACAACAACGCTCACCGTCACCGACGACCTGCCGCCTGTGGTCAAGGCGCCCGTTTATCGACTCGTGTACCCATCGAAGATGAACGCATCGATACTCGTCCAGACTGTGTGGTCGGCAGCCGACACAAGCGGTATCAGCGCCTACGGCGTACAGCGCCAGGTTGGCGACGGGCCGTGGGAGGAAACGGCGCTGCCGTCACCGTCGTCGACGTCGGTAACCGAGTCACTCTCGCTCGGGACCGTCTACGGCTACGCGGCACGGGCGACCGACGGATTCGGCAACGTGAGTGACTGGGTGCCCGGGACATCAGCGGCCGTGGTCCTCACGGAACAGACGAGTTCCTCCATCGTCTACTCCGGCGCGTGGAAGAGTGACGCGAATGCGTACGCGTCCGGGGGTAGCCTCAGGTACGCAACAAGGTACAACGCTGCGGCCACGTACAATTTCACGGGAGCCGGTGTCGCCTGGGTGGCCTACCGAGGGCCCAACCGGGGATCCGCCCGCGTCTATGTCGACGGTGTCTACAAGAAGACCGTCAATCTGTACGCCTCGACGTACGCTGCGAAGCAGGTCGTTTTCGCCTTCAACTGGGGCTCGAGCGGGGCGCACAAGATCAAGGTCATCGCCGTCGGCACCGCAGGTCATCCTCGCATCGACGTCGACGCGTTCATCCGGCTGAGTCTGCCGTAGCGGCCGGCCCCATCGACTCCTGGACGACCAGCCGCCTCGGGTCCGGGATTTCCCATATGGCAAAACTCGATCCGCTGAGCTTGGCAGCTCCTTTGCTGACAATCGCCGCCGCGGCTCTGCAAGATCGGGCAGACTGACCGGCATGACCACGAAGATGATCCTCGACGTCGATACCGGGACGGACGATGCCGTCGCGCTCATGGTCGCGGCGCTCTCGCCGGACATCGAGCTCGTCGGCGCCACCACGGTCAACGGCAACACGGCCGTCCACAACTGCACCGAGAACACCCTCCGCGTCTTCGACTGGATCGGGTTGTCACGAATCCCCGTCCATCAGGGCATGACCGGTCCCCTGGCCCGACCGCAGATGACGCAGCTCAATCCGGCCGGTCGGATCCATGGCGATCTCCTGGACCTGCCAGCGGCGACATCGACGGTCCAGACCGGTCATGCCGTCGACTGGCTGATCGACACGTACCTCGCCTCGGACGGCGACATCACGCTCGTGCCGGTGGGGCCGCTCACGAACATCGCGACCGCGATCCAGAAGGAGCCGCGGATCCTCGAGATGATCCCCGAGATCGTGATCATGGGCGGTGCCCACGACCACGGGAACTCGACTGCCTCGGCCGAGTTCAACATCTGGCTGGACCCGGAGGCCGCCCGGATCGTCGTGAATTGCGGCCGCCCGATCCGGATGGTGCCCCTCGACGCGACCCACCGCGCGCTCGTTTCCGTGGACGACTGTCGGGCACTCCGGGCGCTCGGGACGCCGGCCGGCGAGGCCGCCGCCCGGTTCGTGGAGAAGCGAATCGAGGGCTACGACGCGACCCAGCCCATGCACCGCCCGAATGCTGCGCCGGTCCACGATGCGCTCGCGGTTTGTTCGGTCATCGATCCCACGGTAATCACTGCGCAGTTCATTCCAGTTGATGTCGAGACCGGCGGGGAGCTGTCCGTTGGGCGGACCGTGTGCGACTTCCGATTTCGAAGTGGGAAGCCCGCGAACGTCAGTTTCGCGATGGATGCGGACGAGCCGAAGTTCGTCCGGATGCTGCTGGAGATTCTCGGCCGTACTGCCTGACTCCACGCCCCGATCGCACCCCGCCCTGCACGCCGCCCGCAGGCCCGGTAGATTCCGGGCATGCCATTTCGTGCCGACCCGTGGCTCCACGTCATCGCCGGTTGCATGTCCTCCGGCAAGACGGACGAGCTGCTTCGGCTTCTGCGGCGGGCAGAAATCGCGCGCCGGCGGATCCTGCTGGTCCGGCCGGCCATCGACAGCCGAACGCCCGGCGAGTACGCCGAGAGCCGCAGCAAGGCTCGCTTCCCGTCGGTGCTCGTCAACCCGGCCGAGCCGTCCAGCATCCTCGCGCTCGCGCGCGAACGCGATGCCGATATGGTCGGGATCGAGGAGGGACAGTTCTTCGACGAGCAACTGGTGGACGTGGTCCTGGCCCTGCGTGACAGCGGGCGGCACGTGATCGCGAGCGGCCTGAACCTCGACTTCGCCGGGCGTCCGTTCGGCGCGATGCCGCTGCTCCTGGCCCAGGCAGACGCCGTGACGATGCTCACGGCGATCTGCGTGGTCTGTGGCGATCCGGCGACCCGGACCCAGCGCCTCGTCGGCGGCCGCCCAGCCGCGATTGACGACCCGCTCGTGGTCATCGGCGGGTTCGATGTCGCCGCCGCGGAGACCTACGAGGCCCGCTGCCACCGGCACCACGAGATCGGCGAGCCGCGAGGGAACGGCGCCGCCTCGTCGGATGCGGAGCATCGGCCGGCTGAGACGAACGGTGGGCGCGTGTCTGTCGGTCCCGGAGACGCCCCGGTCGGCTGACCGAGGCCTGGTCCCTTCTTTCGGGCCCGGTCGCGACCTACTCGACGACCCCGCTGTACTCCAGTCGCCAGATCGCTGTGACGTCATGGGCGGTGATCCAGACGGCTTGGTCGTCTGCGGCGACGCTCCCGCTTCCCGAGGACGGGTTGTAGCGCTCCACGATCTCGTTCGTGGCCGGGTCGATCCGGAACAGGAGCGTCCGACTGCCCCGGAGCCAGATCGAGCCGCCGCCCGCAGCGATGTCCCCGCCGCGGACCTGCTCGCCCAGCTGGATCGTTGCCACGACGCGGTTCGTCGCGGGGTCCACCCGGCTCACCGTCCCTGAGACCTGGTCCATCGTCCAGAGCGCTCCTTCACCGACAGCGATGAACTGTGGCTGCGCTCCAACCGCGATGGTTGCGACGATCGCTCCGCTGTCGGGGTCGACCCGGTGGATGCGGTCGAGCGTTGGATCGGACACCCAGACGGACCCGAGACCCGCCCGGACCGCAGTCGGACGGCCGGGGATCTCGTACGCCGCGGCCACGCTCATCGTCGCGGGATCGACGCGGAGGAGCGTGCGCGGCGATCCGCCGCCGACGATGATCCAGACACCGCCCTCGCCGACGCCGATGGACGCCTCCGGGTCGGGGATCTGCCCTCCGAGTTCGACCGTCGTGACCACCCCGGTCACGGCGTCGATCCGGGCGAGCCCGGGCCCACTGCATGTCGCGGTCCACGCCGCGCCGAATCCCGCGTCAAGGGCTTCGCACGAGTCCCCGGGGATCGTGAACGAGTCGACGAACCCGCCGGTCGTGCCGTCGAACCGCCCGATCCCATTGCCCACGCCCGATACGAACGCGTAGCCGCCGACGAGCACGATGAAGTCCGGGTTCGGCCGGGCGTCGATGCGGGTCGCGGTCGTCCTGAGCAGGTCAATCGGTTCGGGGAGGGTGAGCGTGGGCTTCGGGGTGGCGGCGGTGGTCGGCGTGGGCGCAGGGGGCGAAGCGGAAGGCGGCGCGGCCGTCGCCGCGGCAGACGACGACGGGACCGGCGTTCCCGCCGGGGATCCGGAGTTCCCGGGTCCGCTGGAACATGCGGCCGCCAACACGATTGCCAGCGCAAGGCAACTGGCGCGCCGTTGGATCATCTGGCGCGCCGTTCCGATCATCCGCGGTTTCTCCCCACCCAACGCTCCTGCTGTGGCGCACAGTCTGCCATCCGCGGACTTCCCGGCCGGGCCTTGACAGGGATTGTTGACGGCGCAATCATTGCGCTCCCACGCTCCGGAGGACGCACCGCCCGTGCCCGCGATCACCGTCGACGACCTCACCGTCCTGCCGCGAATCCCCGCGCCGGACGCACTGCTCGCGCACGAGCGCCCGGTGCAGAGCGTGACCGTTGCGCCCAGGGGCTATGAAGGGGAGGGCTTCCCTGTCCGTCGCGCGTTCGCGGGCGTGGACCTCGCGGACCTCGACCCGTTCATTCACCTCGACCAGATGGGCGAGGTGGAATACGCCCCCGGCGAGCCGAAAGGCACCCCCTGGCACCCGCACCGCGGCTTCGAGACGGTGACCTACATGATCGACGGCACATTCGAGCACAGCGACTCGAATGGCGGCGGCGGCGTCATCACCAACGGTGACACGCAGTGGATGACGGCGGGTGCCGGGATCCTCCATATCGAGAAGCCGCCGGAGTGGCTTGTCGCGAGCGGCGGCCTGTTTCACGGGTTTCAGCTCTGGGTCAACCTCCCCGCGGCCCAGAAGTTCTCCGCCCCGCGCTACCAGGACATCCGCGCCAGTGAAGTCGCGCTCGCATCGTCGCCCGACGGCGGTGCCCTGGTCCGGATCATCGCCGGTGAGATCGGCGGCCTCGCCGGTCCGGGATCCACCTACACGCCGATGACGCTCGTCCACACGACCCTCAGCCCGGGCGCCCGACTGTCCCTGCCGTGGCGTGCGGACTACAACGCCCTCGCCTATGTCATGGCCGGGTACGGGACCGTCGGCGCCATGGTGCCCGGCGTCTCGGAGCCGGTACCGGTCCAGACGGGCCAGCTGACGGTCTTCGGACCTGGCGACGCGATCACGATCTCGGCGTTGCCGCTCGGCCGCCAGGAGTCGCGCAGCCCGAACCTGGACGTCCTGATCCTCGGCGGTCGTGGGATCCGGGAGCCCGTCGCCTGGATGGGCCCGTTCGTCATGAACACGCGCGAGGAGCTCCTCCAGGCCGTGGCCGACTACCAGGCGGGCCGGCTGGGCACGATCCCGGCCATCCACGGGGCCCCGACCACGATCCAGGAGCGCTGAATCGGGCGCCGTGCCCTCAGGTGCCGGCCCACTCCTCGATCAGCCAGCCGCGCCGCCGTGCCTGCCGCCGGAGCCGGCGGTCCGGCGTGATGACCCGCGGCTGCCCGACGCGCTCGAGGAGGCCCATGTCGGCGTGGCTGTCCGTGTAGAAGTAGCTCGCCCCGAGGTCCACGTCATGGCTGGCGGCGAATCGCTCGGCCAGCGTGACCTTGCCCATGCCGGCGCAGGCCGGCCGAACGTGCTGGCCTGTCAGCAGGCCGTCCTGCTCCTCGAACACCGTGCACACAATATGCGCGATCCCGAGCAGGCGTGCGAGTGGTTCAAGGGTGAATCGGGTGCCGGACGACATGATCGCGACGATATGGCCGGCGTCCAGGTGCTCGCGGACCCGAACGCGGCCGGCCGGCCGGATGAATCGGGCCATCTCAGCGTCAAACCAGCGTCCCATCTCCGTCTCGGCGAGCGCGACAGACGTCCCCGCGTACGCGCCCGCCACCCTGCCGATCAAGGACTCCTGGTCGAAGGTGGTGAGCCGGTATCGAACCATCCAGAGCGCGGCTCGAAGGAAGTCCATCGTGGAGATCAGGCCCGCCCGGCGCTGGTGGCGCGCCCAGTGCATTCCCGAGTTCACGTCGAGCAGGGTGTGGTCGACGTCGAAGAATGCCGCCACGCGAGGTTCAGTCACCGGGGAAGGGTACGCCACGAGCGCCCAGGTGCCGTTTGTCATCTCACCCGTGTCGGGCGGTCGCCCGGCCTCGGCCTTCAGTGCGGTGGTCGAGTTGCGGCCAATGGATCGTTGGTGGACAATACCCCAGGGGGGTATTATGACGAGTATCGGGAGACCGAGAATGACGGACCGACCAACACAGCTCATCGACCCGGTGTGCGGCATGACTGTCGACGTCGCCAGCGCCGAGGCGGCCGGCCTCCTCCTGGAGTACGAAGACCGGACGTACGGCTTCTGCCGGGATGGATGCCGCCGTGCGTTTCTCGAGGAGCCGGCCACGTACATTGCCAAGGCCGAGGCGGCAGCAGGGGCGGCCGAGGAGCGGGTGGCCGACGCCGGCGCGCTGCCGGCGATCGACGAGGGCATGCGCCGCTGGTACGAGAGCTGCGCCTGCTGTCTCAGCGATGCCTACCCGGAGATCAAGGCGCAGCTGGATGCCGAGCGCACGGCTGCCGCCCAGGTGCCGGTCGCCGCTGGGATCTGCGAGGTCGCCGAGGCGGAGGCGGTTCCGTCCCCGTAGCCATGGACACCGCGGGCCGCGCCGGCGGCTGGACTCGAGTACCCGGGTTGGCTCGGAGGGCGTAGGATGCCCTGAAAGACCCCAGTCGAACTGCGCGGGAGAGATCGTCGGGCGGCGCGGAAACGCGACGTAGCCGGCGGCGCCGACGGAGCAACGGCCCGGAACCTCTCAGGCACCAGGGACCGCGCAGGGATGGGGACGCTGGAGAGCGTTGCTGACGAGAGAGATCACGTCACGGCGCGCCGAAGGAGGAACCTGCGGTCGCACGGCGCGCCGCGGGGACGCTCTCAGGCACCAGGACAGCGGGGCACCGAGGAGGTGCTGTTACCGATGTCCAAGTCACCAGAGCTGGGGTTCGTTGATCGACACATCGGGCCGGACGCGGCCGATGTCGCCGAGATGCTGCGGACCATGGGGCGCCCGACTCTCGACGACCTGATCAACGCCACCGTCCCGTCCGCGATCCTCCGCGACCGTGATCTGGACCTGCCTGCGGCTCGAACGGAGGCCCAGGCTCTCGATGACCTCCGGGCGATGGCAGCCGCCAACACGCCCCTTCGCTCCATGATCGGGATGGGCTACCACGATACGCTCACGCCACCCGTGATCCTGCGGAACGTCCTCGAGAACCCGGCCTGGTACACCGCCTACACGCCGTACCAGCCCGAGATCGCACAGGGTCGCCTGGAGGCCCTCATCAACTTCCAGACGGCGATCTGCGATCTCACCGGCATGGAGATCGCGAACGCATCCCTCCTCGACGAGGGGACGGCGGCCGCGGAGGCCGTGGCCCTCGTCCACAGCGTCTCCGGGGTCAGTGACGGGAACGCCATCCTCGTCGATGCGGATACGCATCCCCAGACGATCGCGGTGCTTCGCACGCGTGCCGAGCCCCTGGAGATCAAGGTCGTGGTCGCGCCGCCGTCCGAACTGCTCGCGCGCGCCGCCGCGCAGCGCGACGGGGAGCGCCCATACGCGCTCGTGCTCTCGAACCCGGGCACCTCCGGCGCCGTCCGCTCCCTGAAGGCCGACATCGAAGCCGCGCACGCCGCGAAGCTCCTCGTGATCGTGGCGACGGATCCGCTCGCGGCCGTCCTCCTCGAGAGCCCCGGCGCCCAGGGCGCCGACGTCGTGATCGGCAGCAGCCAGCGCTTCGGTGTGCCGATGGGCAACGGCGGCCCGCACGCCGCCTTCATGGCCACGCGCTCCTCGTTCAAGCGCGCGCTGCCTGGGCGCCTCGTGGGCGTGTCCGTGGACGCGGACGGTGCGCCCGCGTACCGGCTCACGCTCCAGACGCGTGAACAGCACATTCGGCGCGAGAAGGCGACCTCGAATATCTGCACCGCGCAGGTGCTCCTGGCGGTCATTGCGGGTCTGTACGCCGCATGGCACGGGCCCGAAGGCCTCCGCTCGATGGCCGAGCGGGTCCACAGACGGGCCGCCGCAATTGCGACCGGGCTCCGGGCCGTGGACGGCCTGTCCCTCCGTCACGAACGCTACTTCGATGCACTCGCCGTCGAAGCGGGAAGTGCCGCCCGTGCAGATGCCCTGCTGGCCGCCGCCGCGCACGCCGGCTACGAGCTCCGCCGCCTCGATACCACCGGCATCGGCATCGCCTGCGACGAGACGACCTCGCAGGCGGATGTCGCGGCCGTGCTCGCGGCCCTCGGCGGCTCGGTTCCGCCGGCGGCCTCGGTGGCCACGGCCGGCGCCGCCTCACTCCCGGCAGAGCATCGCCGAACCGACCCGATCCTGGGCCACCCCGTCTTTTCGCTCCATCGGTCCGAGACGGAGATGCTCCGCTACATCTTCCGGCTGGCCGAGAAGGACGTGACCCTCACTCGTTCCATGATCCCGCTCGGCAGCTGCACGATGAAGCTGAACGCCACGACGCAGATGATCGCGATCGGACTGCCGGGCTTCTCGCGCGTCCACCCGTTCTCGGATCCGACGCGACTGCCCGGGTACGCGCGCCTGTTCGGCGACCTCGAGGCGTGGCTGGCCGAGATCACCGGGCTTGCCGCGGTCAGCCTGCAGCCGAACGCCGGAGCGCAGGGCGAGTACTCGGGCCTGCTGGCGATCAGCGGCTGGCATCGATCTCGGGGTGACACCGACCGCAAGGTCTGCCTCATCCCCGCCTCCGCCCACGGCACGAACCCGGCGAGCGCGGTGATGGCCGGCTACCGCGTGGTCGTGGTGGCGACGGACGACCTCGGCAACGTGGATCTGGCCGATCTGCGGGCGAAGATCGCGGACCATGCCGCCAACCTCGGCGCGCTGATGATCACCTACCCGAGCACGCACGGCGTCTTCGAAGAGGCGATCGTCGAGATCTGTCGCCTGGTTCACGAGGCCGGCGGTCAGGTCTACATGGACGGGGCGAACATGAACGCGCAGGTCGGCCTGTCCCGACCCGGGGACATCGGGGCTGACGTCTGCCACCTGAACCTGCACAAGACGTTCGCGATCCCGCACGGGGGCGGCGGGCCGGGCGTGGGCCCGATCGGTGTGGCGGCGCACCTCGCGCCGTTCCTGCCGGGCATGGGCCCAGATGACTCGGGGCAGGTCTCGTCCGCGCCGTACGGGAGCGCGAGCATCCTGCCGATCTCCTGGGCGTACATTGCGATGCTCGGGCGTGAGGGCGTCCGGCGATCGACGCAGGTCGCCATCCTGAACGCCAACTATCTCGCGACGCGCCTCGGCGATGCGTACCCGATCCTCTACGTCGGTGCGAACGGGACCGTCGCCCACGAATGCATCCTGGACTGCCGAGCCGTCACGGCGGCGAGTGGCGTGACCGTCGATGACATCGCCAAGCGCCTCATGGACTTCGGGTTTCACGCCCCGACGATGAGTTTCCCCGTCCCCGGCACGCTCATGGTCGAGCCGACCGAGTCCGAATCCAAGGCCGAGCTCGATCGCTTTGCCGACGCAATGCTTCAGATTCGCGCCGAGATCGCCGAGATCGAGTCGGGGGCCGTGCCGCTGGAGTCCTCAGCGCTGCGAAACGCCCCGCACACTGCCGCCGATCTGCTCCGCGGGGAGTGGGCCCGCCCGTATACCCGCGAGCAGGGCGCCTTCCCGCTCCCGTGGGTGAAGGCCCGCAAGTACTGGCCGCCGGTCCGTCGGATCGACAACGTGTATGGCGATCGCAACGTCGTCTGCGCGTGCCTGCCGGTCGAGGCCTACGCGGAGGCTGCCGGAGAGACGCAGCTGCTGGTCATGGCCGAGTAGGTCAGGCCCTCTCCGCCTCGCGGGCGGTCCAGTACTCGCGCCAGCCACCGAACTCGGTGATCTCACGGTGGCCCGCGGCCTCGATGACGTCCCGTGGAAAGAGGATGCCCGGCACGATCCGCCCGTCCTCGAGTTCGACGGGTCCCCGATACAGGTTCGGTGGCTCGCCCGCCTCCACGCGTTCCCAGACGTCGTCGGGTAGGTCATACAACTCGCCCGGCACGGAGATCCCACCCTCTTCGACCTCGAACATGCCCGGATGGATGTCCCCGATCGAGAAGATGCGGTACTTCGGTGCGGTCAGAAATGCTCCAAGAAAGGTTGCCCCGTTGAGGTTCGCGTTGAGCTTCAGCCCGCGCATGAGCGTGCCGTTGACGAAGAGGAGCGTGGACACCAATACCTCCGATGCTGCACGAGCATGCCGCGGGCGGCTCCCACGAGGGGAGCCGCCCGCGCCTCAGCCCGACCGATCGAGATTGGGACGACCGCGACCGGCGTGGTGGGCTTCGGTACCTGAATTCGCTACATGGCAACCTCATCCGCCAGCGGCGGGGTAGAGACCGCATCGCGGAGCTCGGCCATCGAGCCGTGACCCTCTCGCCAGGCGGCCGCCCAGATAACGAGGGCGGCGAGTGCATATCCGATCCAGACCGGCTCCGGCTGTCGGATCTGCAACACGCCGTCGACGCTCTGGAAGATCAAGCCGGCCGGATCGTGGATCAGGCCGATCAAGGACAAGCCGGCCGCGATCAGCGAGTACACGATCGCGCGGCTGTATTCCTTGCTGATGACGAAATAGGCGATCGCCGCGAGCATGAGGCCGGCCAGGACGGCGCCGGCCCCCAGGCGCTCCAGGCCTGCGTACAGCACGCCCTGCTGGCCGAGGGCCTCATACGTCACCGTAGTGGCGTTGGTTCCCGCGGCTCCGAGGGCGCCGTCGACCAGGGTCTTCGCCCACTGGGCGATATTCGGCACCAGCGCGAGCACGATCGCCGGGGCGTACTTCGCCTTCGAGGTCTGGAATGCCTGGGCGCCGATCACAAGACCGATGAACAGGAGGATCGGGAACAACGCGGCGCGCGGAACGACCGCGAGGAACAGGGCGATGAGGCCAAGCAGGCAGATGGCCGAGATGACGAGTCCCGTGGCCAGCGAGTACCCGATCCGGCCGCCGACGGCCTTCCAGCCTGGATGGCCGATGTACACCGCGGGCGGAAACGGGCTGCCGAGGAACGAACCCACGATGGCGCCAATCCCGTCGGCCAGCAGGATGTGGCGCAGGTTGTAGTTGTCGCCCGCAACGGATGCGGACTCGACGTTGTTCATGCCCTCTGTGAAGTTGTAGACGCCGAGCGGAATGGCCGTCACCAGGAGCGGCAGAACATCCGACAGGCCGCTCAGGACCTCCGTGCCCGGCTTGGGCAGGTTGATCCCGATCTGCGTGAATGAATCGGAGACCTGCTTCGGGTCCAGACCGTTCCAGCCGAAGACCGAGTAGGACAGCCAGCCGAGGGCCGTTCCGACCAGAATCGCCGCCAGGCCACCCGGGATGCCGAAGGGCAGGCGGACCCCCGCCGTCCACGACAACAGGATGATCGCGAGCGTCGCGAGGGAGATCCACGCGGCGTTGAACATCTCGAACGAGGCGTTCATCGAGATGAACGCGACCGAGATGCCGGCGAGGGTGCCGAGCATCGCGGCACGTGGGGTGTACTTGCGGATCGTCGGGCCGATGAACGCGCCGATGAGCACGACCACGCCGATGAGGAAGGCCCACGCGATGCCGGCCTCCCAGGCCTTCATCACGTCGCCGGTCTTGCCGAGGACCGGCAGCATGATCGCGAACGTCACGAAGAAGTAGTGCGGGACGCTCGGCCCATAGGGCATCGCCGCGACGTCGTCGCGGCCCTCCTTCTGCGCGAGCCGATAGGCGAGATACGCGTAGAACAGGTTGCCGATCGGGAGCGCAATCGCAAGCGCCGGCAGGATGCGTCCGAAGACGTTCTCCGACGGCAACCCGACGACGTACAGCATCAGTGACGACAGGACCAGTACGTTGAGCAGGACGTTCGTGCCCAGCCCGAAGAACGCGTTCCAGTCCCCGGGCACCCACAGCTTGGGCTTGGCGCTCATTGAACCTTGCATCGCGGTTTCCTCACCCTCCATCTGGCGGCACGCTCAGTGCGTCGCCGCAGCCATATCCGCTGATTCCCTGCGCGCCGTCTCCAGCGCGGGCAGGAAGCGGGTCGAGTCGCTGACCCAGCCGAAGATCCCTCCCTGGGCCTTCACCATTGCCAGCGCGGACTCCTGGAACTCGGGGAAATACGAGCCCGTGCAGTCCTCCAGGACCAGTGCGTCGAAGCCGCGATCGTTCGCCTCCCTCACACTCGTGGTGACGCAGACCTCCGTGGTCACGCCGGTGAAAATGAGCTTCTCGATCCCTCGCATCCGGAGGATCGTGTCCATATCCGTCGCGTAGAACGCGCCCTTTCCCGGCTTGTCCACGACGGGCTCGCCTTCGATCGGGTAGAGCTCGTCCACGATGTCGTGGCCGTACTCGCCCCGGACGAGAAGGCGCCCCATGGAGCCCTTGTCCCCGATCTGCAAGGGCGCGTTGCCGCGCTCCTTCTTGGCCCTCGGCAGGTCGGACAGGTCCGCCCGATGGCCCTCGCGGGTATGGACCACGAACATGCCGGCAGCCCGGCACGCATGGAGCACCTTCTGGGCCGGGCCGACCGCCCGGAGCAGCAGCGAGGTGTCGTTCCCGAGCGATTCCCCGAAGCCGCCCGGATACACGAAGTCACGCTGGAAGTCGATCATCACCAGCGCGGTCTTCCCGAGTGTGAACTCGAATTCATACGGTTCTGCGTTGACCTTGGCCACCGATGCCTCCTCCAATCCTTCCTGACGCGGGCCTTCGGCCCGCCCGTCTCATGGATCTCTCTGTCGCGTACTCGCGCCTCACCCGTCCCTGACGACCCGGGTACCGGTCTCTCCAGCCATCGCGCGACCGAGCGCCGCCGGTGTCGTGATCAGGACCTCCTCTCCGCCACGCTCCAGGAACTGGATCGCGGCCTCCACCTTGGGACCCATGCTGCCCTTTGGGAATTCACCGGCCGCGTTGTACGCGGCCGCTTCCGAGCGCGTCATTCGTTCCAGCCACTGCTCGTCGGGCTGACGGAAGCGGATGGCGACTCGCTCCACGCCGGTCGAGAGCACGAGGAGGGGGACCTTCAAACTGGCCGCGAGTAGTGCGGAGGCGCGGTCCTTGTCGATGACTGCCTCGACGCCCCGGTACTGCCCCGGCGACGTCTCGACGACCGCGATGCCCCCGCCGCCGACCGCCAGCACGACGAATCCGGCGTCGACGAGCGCGCGGATCTGCGGCAGCTCCACGATCCGCTGCGGTTCCGGCGACGCCACCACACGGCGGTACCCGCGGCCGCTGTCCTCGACGATCGTCCAGCCGGCCTTGGCGGCCCGTGCTTCAGCGTCGTCCTTCGTGTAGAACGGTCCGATGGGCTTGGTCGGCCGCTCGAACGCTGGGTCGGTCTCGTCCACCACCACGTGGGTCAGGACGCAGGCGACGCGGTCCGGGAGGCCCCGCTCGGCGAGCTCGTTGAGGAGTGCCTCGCTGAGGATATGCCCGATCCCGCCCTGTGAATCGGCGACCGACATCTCCAGGCTCAGCTTGGGTACGGGTGCGTCCTCGGGGACGAGTTCCGAGCGCAGGAGGATGAAGCCCACCTGCGGTCCGTTGCCGTGGGTAACCACAACGCTCCAGCCGTCGGCCACGAGGTCCGCGATGTGGCGGGCGGTCTCGCGGGCGTTGTCGCGCTGCTCGGCGATCGTGCCGCGCTGTCCGTCGAGGATGAGGGCGTTGCCGCCGATTGCGATCACCGCCCGGCGATCCATCACGCGCCCGCCTCCTCGCTTGCGATCGGCCGCTCAAGGCCGGAGACCCCGACGCCCAGGCTCGTCGCAAGCCCACGAAGTCCGTCTGCAAAGCACCCGAGCGGTGCCCGGGCGATCCCGGCCCCGATCTGGCCAACGCCAGCCTGGCGGTGGGCGATCCCTGTGTTGATCACCGGCGCGATGCCGGAATCCACCACGCGCCGCGCGTCGATGGCCGTCGGTGTTCCAGCGAACGCGAGGGACGGGAGTGCATAGGCCGGGTTCCGCCCGAGCGTGATCCGGCCCATCAGCCGGGTGAATTCAAGGGCGTCGGCAGCGGTGCCGCCGACGAAGCGGACGATCGCGGGGGCGGCCGCCATCGCGAACCCACCGATCCCGAAGGTCTCGGTGATCGAACTGTCGCCCAGGTCCGGATTGGCATCCTCGGGGCCGTACCCCGGGAAGTACAGGCCGTCCGGGACGCCGACCGGCGATGTGAACCACTGGTCTCCAGTGCCCGAGAGCCGGATTCCGAAGTCGACGCCGTTCCTCGACATTGCTGTGACCACCGACGAGCCGGGAATGCCGTGTGCCGCGTCCAGGGCGGATTTGCACGCCGCCATGGACAGGTTCAGGAAGAAGTGATCATTGCCGCGGAGGAAATCGAGGACACTCGCGGCAGTGGCCGGGTCGGCCGTTCGCACGATCCACGGTGCGAGCATTCGGACGAACAACGAGGTCGCGGCGATATTTCGATTGTGACCTTCGTCGCCCATCTGCAACGCCTGACCGGTCAGGCTGCGCAGGTCGATCGGCCCGGAGGCCCGGAGCGTCGCCGAGAGTGTCGGTCCGAGGACGTCCCGGAACCAACGCAGCCGCTCGAGCACCGACGCGTCATGGGCGCCGAACCGAAGGACCTTGCCGAGGCCCTCGTTGAGTGTCGCGTGGGCTCGAGTTCCGCCGGCGGAATTCTCGACCACCACGACCGGCATCGACGGGCTCACGACGCCCGCCATCGGGCCCACGGACGAATGGTGGTGGCACGGCGCGAACTCGATGGCGCCGGAATCCGCGAGGCTTTCTGCCTGTTCAGCCGACGACGCCCAGCCTTCGAACAGGATGGCACCCACGATCGCGCCGCGAACCGGTCCGCACATGCGGTTCCAGGGGATCGGCGGCCCTGAGTGAAGGAGCCGCCGACCGACCAGGCCGAGCGCCTCGCTGGCCGGCCGAACATCAACCAGCAGCGGCTGCGCTGCCAGGAGCCGGTTCAGGGCCTCCGCGTTCGCGCCGGCGACTCGCCGTCCGACCGGGTCGGCGGGATCGTCCTCGAGACGTGCCAGCAGGAGGCCGACGTCTCGATCCCCCTCGGCCGGCGGGCGCCAGTCCAGCGCGACGACCGCGGCGCCATGCGCGGCGGGCGCCTCCGCGAACATCGCGAGGCCCACGTTCAGCGCGCGGACCTCCGCCGGGAACAGGCGCGACATCACCGGCGCGCGGTCGGTCACAGGGTCGCACCGATGCCGGCGCGATCCGACCGTCCGGCGCTGCGGTCCGGCGCTGCTGCGGCGATCGCGGCCGCGATGCCCGCCGCCTGCGCATTGCTCGGCGCGAGGATGACGCCGGCCGCGGTGAGGATCGACTCCTGCGCGGATCGGCCCTGCGGATCGGCGTCCGTGCCGCAGACGGACGCCACGACTGCCAGGGACCGACCGGCCCGCGCGGCCCGTTGCCGGGCGTCGCGGATCGCCGGCACGAGGGCCGCAGCGGGATCCTCGTTCGCGCCGTAGCCGAGGACGACGTCGAGGAGGATCACGGCCGTCGATGGATCGTCGGCTGCCGCCGCGATGTGCTCATTCCGGAGCCGCGGATCGATCATGGGATGGGGCCGGCCCACGGTGTACTCGTCGTCGCCCAGATCCAGGACTTCGTGTTCCTTGCCCGCCTCGGCACCGAGCGTCCAGCCAAGGATGAGCCTGGCCTCGCCGGACAGCGAGCCCCCGGCAAAGAGCCCCCGGATCCGCCATTGACCGGGCTGGAGGCGGGCAATTGCATCAGCCGACGCCGCGCGCGTCTCCGCGTCGGCATTCGCGTCGGCGCTCGTGTCGTCCGGGATGGGTTCGCCCAGCGAGAGCGCCACCGCCGCGTTCGCGGCGGCCTCGAAGGTGCGCGCCGGAATCAGGCCGAATTCGCGCACCACGGCAGGATCTCCGCCCAGGAAGTTGACGATGACCGACGTCTTCAGGGAGCCGGCCGCCTGGAGCACGAGCCTGGCCACCGCGGCGGCCGGCGGCTTCGAGATGAGAACGATCACGCGCGTGCCGGGGTCTGCGTCCAGTCGCCGAAGCGCGGCCAGCATCATCATCCCGCCGACTCGGGCGTCGAGGTCGCGCCCTCCAACCCCGATGGCCTGCGATACGCCCGCCCCGGCTCGATCGATGAGACAGCTGACCTGCTGAAGGCCCGTCCCGGAAGCGCCGATGAGCCCGATGTCACCACGCCGGACGGCGTTGGCAAATCCGAGTGGCACGCCATCGAGGATGGCGGTCCCGCAATCCGGACCCATCAGCAGCAAGTCGCGGGCCACGGCCAGGCTCTTGAGCTGGATCTCGTCCTCGATCGGGACGTTGTCGCTGAACAGGAACACGTTGACGCCGCGTTTGAGCGCCTTGAGGGCCTCGGCGGTCGCGTAGGTCCCCGGTGTGGAAATGAGCGCGACGTCGGCGCCACCGAGATCGGCTACGCCCTCGGCAATGGTCCGCCACGAGGTCCGAACTGCATCCGCGGCCGTGCCCTCATCGGTACCCGACAGGCGCTCCGCCGCGTGATCGAGCGCAATCTCCGCCGCGGCCTCGCTGTCGGCGGCCACGGCCACGACCAGGTCGTTCGGGCCGGCGTCGAGCGCCGCCTCGGCGAGCAGCCCCGCCTCCTGGAGGACCTCTCGATTGGCCGGTGTGGCCATCACCAGACCAGCTCGAGTGATGCCGTCCAGGCCTTCGACTTCGGCCGCGATCCGCATGAGCTCCACGGAGTCGCGATAGCTGTTCCGGAACACTCTCGCGTGGACGGTCATGCCGCGGTCCTCGACCGTTCCGGAACGGTCGCGGCGAGGGCATCGAGAACGGTCGCGGCGAGGGCATCGATCCCCATGAGGACACCCAGCAGCGTATCGGCACCCGACGTCGCGCCGAAGGCCACGGACCGCTCAATCGCCGAGCGCACATCGGACGGATCCGGCCCGATGAGCGCGGCCATCAGCCCATGCAGACCGCCGGAGAATTCGCCGGCCGCGGCGTGGCGGAGGAAGGTCGAGCTCACGGCTGTGGTCCGGGTCGGGGCCGTGTCGACGGCGCGACGAAGGAAGGTGGCGTCGAGGGTTCCGGGCGCTGCCATGGCGGTGACGGCCGCGGCCAGTCCGACGAGTGCGTCATCACCCGAGGGAGTCAGTCCGGGTCCAAGCCCGACGAGTGACTCGGCCGCCATGCCGGCCGCCGATGGATCCGCGTCGCGCACTGCCGCGGCGAGGCGTTCCAGGCGCGGTGCCGCGAGGCGAGCGACCGGTCGCAACGGGGCGTGCCGGTCGTGGTCGATGAGGTCGCCGAGGCCGTCTCGCGACCCGGGACGCGCTCGGACTGCGGCGGCCACCAGGCTCCGCACCTCCCGGGCGCGGACGCGCCACCTGGCCTGGGCAAGGTGGGGATCGGTCGCGGGCAGGCGCGGTGACCAGCCGGCGGCCCGGGACAGGTCGATGTCGATGTCGCACGCGGGGATCCGGATCCGACGCCGATCCAGAATCACCTGCTGTCCGGTCCGCAGCCCCATGGTCTGGAAGTCGATCGGCCCGCGGATGGATAGACCGTGGGGGAGAGGCTCGACCGATGGCCCGCCGATGCTGATCAGGCCGTCCCGTGTCTCGAGGTTCAGGACCGCCCTGAAGACGCTGTGAACGACGCAGCTCCGACCCCGTTCGAGGTGGGGCCAAATGGCGTCGCTGACGAGCGTGGCGTCAAACCCGCCGAGCCGTGTCGAGGTCAGGTGCATCGCCCGAATCGTAGGCAGCGGCCTCCCTACCGTCACTAGCCGATCTCCACATTGACGCGGGTATCCGCTGTCGGGTATTCATAGTGCGTGCCGGTCCAGACTCCACCCCCCGATGCGCAGATTCGCGACGCGATTCGGCTCGCCGACATCGTTCGGCTCCCGATTCTCCAGGGCGCCCAGGTCGTCGGGGGTGCGCCGGGACTGGATCGCCTCGTCCGGTCCGTGAACGTCATGGAGGTTCCAGACATTCTCGAGTGGGTGAAGCCGGACGAACTGCTCCTGACCACCGCCTACCCCCTTCGGGATGACCCGGCAGCCCTTGCGGCGCTCATTCCGCGACTGGCCGAGCGCGGCCTGGCCGGCATTGCCCTCAAGCCCACGCGCTACATCACGGTTACGCCGGCGGCCATGATCGAGGCCGCGGATCGGCTGAACTTCCCGCTCATCGAGCTCCCCGCGGATGCCTCGTTCAACGAGATCATCAACGCGGTCCTGTCCGAGATTCTGGCTGCCCAGACCGTCCAGCTCCAGCGATCGGCGGCCATTCATGATCGATTCACCTCGATCGTCCTGTCTGGCGGCGGTCTGCGTCAGATCGCCGAGGCACTTGCGGAGCTGATCTCTCGGCCGGTCGGGATCATTGACGGGGCGGGTGCCCTCCAATGGCGGACGACGCCGGACGTGGAGCTGGACGGGAACGTGATGGTCCAGCCGATCCAGGTAGGTCCGGAACGTTACGGCGCGATCCTCGTGAAGGGCGGCGCGTCCGGGTTGGGAGTCGAACAGCTCGAGGCCGTCGAGCACGCGGCGACGGTCGCCGCGCTGCGTCAGGTTCAGGCACGAGCCGTGGCCGAGGCAGACCGTCGATTTCAGGCCGTCTGTCTCGAGGAGCTCGTGACCGGCCACGTGACCGATCGCAGCGTCCTGATGGAGCGGGCCGCAGCGTTCGCCTGGGATCTCGCCACGCCACGGGCGGTGCTTCTCGCCGAGGTTGAGGCGGTCGGTGGCCGGCCGTTCTCGGCGCTTGCCGGAACGCGCGAGGAGGCCGAACTTCGTCATGGGCTGGCCGAGGCGGCACGGGCGAGTCTCGGACCGAACGCCATCGCGTGGGAACGGAGCCAGGAGATCGGAGCTCTCGTAGCGACGGCGGGCGTCGAAGGAGCCGGCCTGCGGGAGGCGGGGGCGGCGTTCCTTGCCGAGGCTGCCCGGCGGATGCCCAGGGGCGTCGTCAGTGTCGGTATCGGCCGACCGGCCCCGGATCCTCTCCGGATCCACCTGTCGTTCGGCGAGGCGCGCCGGGCGCTCGCGATCGGCCGCTGGAGTCGGGGCCCGGGTCACCTGGTGATGTTTTCCGATCTCGGCGTGGACCGGCTGCTCGCCGATGTGTCCGAGTCGGAAGTCGAGGCCTACTGCGGGTCCGTGCTCGGGCCCCTTGAGTCCTACGACCTGATCACCGGAACCGCCCTGGTTCGCACGTTGGACACATTCCTCGCGACTCGCAATGGCGCACTTGCCGCCCGGCAGCTGTTCGTGCACTACAACACGCTGAAGAACCGCCTCGCAAAGATCGAGGAGGTCATCGGGCCGTTCGTGGATGATCCGGAGCGCTGCCTGAGCCTTTCGCTGGCGCTCCGCCTCCGCCGGTTGCCGGCCCCCTGACGGCGCGCCTCGGCTGCCGCGGCCGGCCGCTCCGGTCGCGCCTACGGCTTCCCGATCACCGTCGACGTCGGCGGCACGAAGGCCACCGCCTCGGGTGCCCCGCCGAGCTGCATGATCGCCGGCTCCCAGGTGAACGTTCCCTCGTTGACGATCCTGGCCATGTAGCGCAGGTGCGCACGATGGCCCTCTCGTGCAGTGTTGGTTGCGCAGAACGTCACCTTCTGGCCGATGACTGAGGACGGCCAGGTCACGCCGCCCGCTTCGCGGTAGCTGCTGAAGATCGACAGCGGAGCCAGGCCGGACGGCACCAGCTCCACCACGTCATAGCAGCCATTCTCGGGGGCGGCGCCACTGAAGGTGGCGGTGAGATCGACAACGACCACCCGGCCGGTCGGGATAGGGCTGGCCGGGACGGTCCGCTTCAGCGTCAGGTCGGCGCTCGGGCGAAGTCCGGAGACGACGACTCCCACCGTGGCCTCGATCGCGACGCCAACTGTCCCGGAGAGGCGTTCGAGCGCCAGTCCGGCCCGCTGGCCGGCGGTCAGTTCGAGGACGAAGGAGTCACCCACATCCAGGTTGACCACGCGTCGCTGTCCGTCGACCGTGTAGGCGAATGACGCCGCAGCGGCCGGGGTCCGCGCGATCATGCCGCGCATGAACGCCGCGAGATCCAGGGCGTGGATCGTGTCCTTTCCGGGGTTGGCCACGACGTAGTCCGCCATCGCAGGAGCGAGTGGGTCGCCGAGACCCGCCGCGACCACGCTGAGCAGCGACGTCGCGTCGACGATCTCCTCGAGACCGGTGCCCACCCGGAGACGCACCCAGGACCCCAGGCGCTCCCCGTACGCGCCGAGCAGGCCACGTTCGATCTCCAGTGCGGTCGCGTCGTCCCCGAGGGCCTCGTACCCGAGCGCCAGGTAGATCTGCTCCATCGGCGTGAGATCCGGCAGAGCGCCGATCTCCCGCAGGTCGGCCATCACCGGCTCGCCCAGGGCCGCGAGCGCAGCCACCGCGGCGATGGCCAGGTCGCGCGGCGCGGACTTGAGGTCACGAATCGGCCGGAGCGTGTAGGCAAGGTTCCGGGCGTCCATGCCGTCCGGAGCGTCGAGCGCCACCCGTACGGCCAGCCACGGGTCGACGCCGCCGTAGGGCAGCAGCGCCACGCCCGCCACGATGTTCCCGGTCGCGTCGTCGATCTGCCCGACGGGGTAGCTCGAGAGATCGATCTCGAAGCTCGGCAACGATGCCGGGTCGCGTCCGAACTCGTCGATGAGCAGCCGACGCGCGATCGACTGGGCGAGGGCCCGGTCCAGGCGGGAGCCCGCCGGCTGGGCGAGCTCGATGAGGAGCGGCAGGTAGCGGCCGCGACCGGCGTCGCTGAAGGTGTAGGTGGTGATTCCCGTTGCGACCGGGAGGGACGGCAGCGCGCCGCCAAGGGTCCCGTACGCCGTCCGGACCTCGCCCAGTCGCGATTCGATGACCCGGAAGGTCGCAAGGAGGCGATCGGTCAACGGCTTGCCGGCGGGATCCGTCCGCGTCAGGGTCCTGGCTGCGATGTCGATGGACGACGTTCCGAGCGACAGCGCAGGCAGCTCGAAGGGAACCGGGCGGAACGCCGTCCCGGACACCGTCGTCGGGGCGAGCCCGAGCGACGTCGACGCGACGGTGAACTCGACCGGATCACCGTCCGTGAGGCCCTCGCCGAAGGCGCGCAGCTGGATGACGGGCCGGTCTGAGACAAGGTACTCGTCGGCCGTCGTCGCCTCGACGAAGAACGGCAGGCCCACCGGCACGAGGAGTTCTCCGACACCGGCCTGGAGCGAGGCGGTGACGGCACTGGCGGCGACATGCCATGAGGTGAGGTCGTCTGACAGCCGGACCGTCGTCGTCGCCTTGCCGGCGCTGTCGGTGGTCAGCTCGGTGAAGAAGAGGGTGTCCCGGAAGTCGCTCCGGGGCCCGCCTCCGGTCGCGTCGCCGCCCTCACCCTCGGGCCCTGTCTGCGACGGGACCTGGTGCGTCGCGGTCAGGCGGACGATCCCGCTGTCGACGCGGGTGTAGAGGTTGTCGAGCGGGCTGGGCGTAGAGGCCCCGCCGATGGCGTAGAGCTTCTCGTCCACCCCCTGCATGACAACGCTGGCCGCGATCGGATGACCGGCCTCATCCGCGGTGGTGACCGACAGGGTCACCAGCTCGCCCGGCCGGTATCGCTCGCGATCGGAGGTGACGGTCACCTTGATCGATCGCTCGGCGAAATCGAAGTTCGCCCAGGCGGCTGCCTTGGGCGCATAGGTGGTCCCGGTGAATCGGACGCCGATGACGAAGACGCCCGGTGCGTCGGAGGCCGCGAACCGGTGGCGGAAGGTGGACGAGTCCGCGACATCCGCGGACACGAGTCCGCGCTGGGCGACAAGGTACAGGTAGCGGTTGTCCCCGCCGGATGGGGAGATGCGCCCACCATCGGCGATGCGCCAGACCACCTGGCTGCCGATCCGATAGGCGGTCTCGCCCGCGAGACTGCCGTCCGTCATCTGGAACACCGGGCCCGCGTCCAGCCACCACGGCAGCTCCACGGCCCTGCCGGCCTGGATGGTCCGGCGCTGGAACCGGCCCGCATCGTCCCTGGTGGACAGGACCACCTCGTACTCATGGGCCGGATTGACGACGGCCAGCGAGAACGAGATTCGGCCGTCGGTGCCGGAGGTGACGGCGAGTGTCTTGAACGGCCTGCGTTGCGTGTCGTACTCGTAACGCGGCCGGACGACCTTCTCGATGAAGTCGTAGTCGTTGGCCACCAGGCGCTTGACGGGGATGAGCTCGGTGACCTGGACCTGGAGGCTCTTCCCTCCCACGCCTGCGCCGGCGGCATCGCCATCCCACGCGCCGGCCGCGAGCTGGCGCTCCACCTTCGCAAGGTCGACCAGGTTCAGCGAACCGGTCACGCGGAGTTGGCCGTCGGCCACGAGGCCGGACGCTGTCAGGTGGTACGCGGTCGGGAAGACGAGAGTGGAATCGGAGGCCCAGATCTCGCTGCTCTCCGGGCCGGTCGGGTATGCGCCGACCGTCCAGTAGCTCGGATCCTCCGAGGAGAGGTCGGCCGAGCCGGCGTAGCGGCGCACGGTCGCGCTGAGGGAGGCCACACCGGCCGCGTCGGTCGTGACGGCGTGCTCGCTTGAGTCGTCGTAGTTCGTCATCGTCAGCGGGAGCGAGGCCGCAGCCGACCCGTCGAAGAAGGTGGCTGTGGCGGTCCAGCGGACGGTGTCGCCCGAGAGCATGGCGCTGTGGTCCGGGGTGACCTCGAGCTGATAGGGCGGCTTCCTGATGATCGACACTTCCAACCAGCGAGACACCACCACGTCGCCGTCCACGACCGCCTGCACCTCGTACCAGCCGGTCGGGACGTCGACGAGCGCCAGGGACGCGGTGAACGTCCCGGTTGCACCCGGAGCCGCTGTCGCCTCGACGATGCTCGGCGTGTCCGCCGATCCCTCGCCCTGCCGGACAAGCCGCACCTCGACGGAGGCCGGCACGCTCGCGTCGTCCCGGTTCCGGAGGTAGCCCCAGACGTCGACCTTGTCGTTGCTTCGGTAGAGGCCGCGGTCCGTGAAGAGCATCGCCCAGTACGTCTCGTTGGCCGACGCGGTCCTTTCCGACCACTCGCCGCGATAGCCCCCGGCGTTCGAAACCCCGAAGGGCACGAGGACGGTGTTCCCGGTGGGCGAGGTCACTCTGAGGAGTGGCGCAGGGGAGATGGGCGCAGGTTCTCCCAGCGCCGCGGGCGGGATGAGTTCAGCCGGCGTGCGGCCGATCGCCAGGCCGTTCGCATCAGAGCTGGCAAACGGCGGGTCATCGCCCACGGCAACCGTGGCTCCCGGGAGGGCGCGTCCGGTGCCCACGTCGTTGACCCAGACGACCGTCCTGTCGGTCAGGATGGAGACCCAGACCGAGACGGGGGTCACCTGGAGGAATGCCTGGGCCTTCCGCGAGCCTGCGATCTCGACGATGTACGAGCCCTCGGCGAGGGTGTCGGGGAACCGCAGGACGAAGACGCCTTCGCCTCGGATCGGCTCGAGCGCGGTGGTGAACGTGGCCGCGACGGGCAACCCCTCGGTCGGCATGAGCGGGCTCGTGTACTGGGCCCAGTGCGGCTGGGCGAGGAAGTCGGCCAGCGTCCGAGCGGCGGCATCCAGCGACGCCACGCGGTACACGTCGACCTTCGTGTCCTTCGGTTGGGCAACCCCCTCAAAGGTCGGCGCGATCACGGCCATGACCGGCCGTTCCGCCGGGCTCGACTCGATGACCTCCCGGGCGAAGTACAGCGTGCGGTAGAGGTCCACCGCACCTTGTGTCTCGAAGCCGAACACGACGTCCGACGGGAGGGCAAGATCCGCGTCCGTCCGGGCCAGGCCTGCCCTGATCGTGACCGTGTAGAGCGTCTCCGCCTTCAACGTATCGGGCACGAATACCTGGGTCAGACCGTGCCGCTCGAATCGGCCCGTGACGGCCGGCGAGATCGAGAAGTGGTCGGCCATGTCGGCGACCCCCTCCTGGTTGAAGGTCACCTCGATGCCGCTATTGAGCGGCACCCCGTTCGTGGCGTTGCCCGGGATCGTGCTGAGCACGCTGACGGGTCCCTGAACCCGGTACGCCCAGGAGCCGGCAATCGAGCCGTCCGGCGCGCGCAGGGTGAAGCGGTAGAGGCGATTCTGCTCCAGGCCCGCCTGGCTGAGCACGACCGTCGATTCGCTCGTGGTCGCGACCGTCAGGGCCACCGACGGGGACACCTCGAGCCGGGCCGCGAGCGCTGTCGGCGCCTCTCCGGTCAGGCTCCGGAGCGTGAATGCCGTGTCCGGGGCCACGCCCGCGGGACCCGGCTTGGTGGGCTCAAGGGACGCGACGCGCGCGAGTGGCGTGAGCGCCAGTTGGGCCCATGCGGGGCCTTCGGTGGTGCTGGGCGACGGGTTGGCGGGCGACCCACTGGCACCGGGCGAGGAGCTGGGTGGGCCGAACACGGTCGGCCCGAGCGACAGCCCCGCGATCACCGCGATCACCGCGACCACGGCGGCCAGTGCGGCTGCCTGGGGCCGCGTGGGACGCCGGAACCTGGCGAACCCGTTCACTCCTGTCCTCATCGAGCGCACGCGCGTGGGCTGTTGGCCATGATAGGAGACGGTTCGCGGCGGCGATTGTTACCGTCCCCGGCACGCGACCTCGCCGAACGCGGGTCGAGACTCGATGCGCGGCCTCAAGGCGTCCCGCCTGGCCCGGCCACGATCAGTTGAGCGGCGCCGCCGAGGCGCGATAGCGCTCAAGCATGCGGCCAGAGACCTCTGGCCCGGCGTTGAGGAGCTCGAGGAAGTCTGGGCCGTCGAGGGCCAGAAGTTGGCCGTCCGACGCCGCCGTGACCGAGGCGCTGCGTGGCGCGCTGTGCATCAGGCCCAGCTCTCCGAAGACCTCGTCCGGGCCCATGACCCGGAGCCGCCGCGGGAGCTGCGTCCCGGGATCCAGCTGATCCACCGCGAACCGGCCGGACCCGATGATGTAGAACCGGTCGGCCGGGTCGCCCTCGCGGATGACCACGGTCCCTGCAGCGACCGGCACGGACTGCAGGCGCTGCAGCGCGACTTCGAGCGCGGCCGGGGAGACGCCCGCGAAGAGCGGTAGCCGCGCCACGCGTCCGAGGGTCGCGGCCGCCGCATCCGTCGCCGGTTCACGCCGGAAGGATGGGCCCACGAGCAGGAAGGTCCCGACGGCCGCAACCATGATCGCGATGCCACCGATTGTCAGGATGGCCGGTGCGCCGATCGTTGACATGAGCACCGGCACGAGGAACGAGCCGGCCGCGTAGGTCAGCGTGCTCATCGTCTGGAGGGAGCCGAGCGTCCGGCCGCGGATCGCGTCCGGTACCACCCGCTGAAGGACGGTCTCTCCGACGACCTGGGCGACCAGCGCACCGGACGCCACGACGGCCATCGCGACGAGGGCGGGCACGAGAGTCTCCACCTGCCCCAGGATGACGAAGCCGACGCTCAGGATTGCCGAGCCCGCGAGCATCACCGGCCCAAGGTTCGGGCGCAGCACGACCGAACTGGAGGCGACGGCGCCCACGACCCCACCGACGCCGACGGCAGCCCAGAGGAAGCCGGTGGTGTCCTCGCCGGCGCCCAGGCGATCGACCGCAAAGATCACGAGGGCCACACTCAGGCCGCCCCACAGGAAGCCGGTCACGACGTCGAGCAGGGCGAGTCCGGCAACGGGGCGGAGGATATCGCGCACCGTCACGGCGGCCGGAACAGCCGCAGCGGCAGGAGCGGCCGGAGAGGTCGCGGTCGGGCCGGCCGGTGCAGGCGAGCCGGCGGAATCGGTGGTGTCCGCTACCCCAATCGCACGGGCACGCTCGGCGGCAGCCTCCCTCTCGCCGTCCATCGTTTCCGAGGCTGCGCCCGCCGAGGACTTCGCCGCGCGCGGGTTGTTCGCCGGCAGCGTCCAGAGCATGAACACCGGGGCCAGGAACGAGATGGCATTGATCACGAAGGCCCAGCCCAGGTCGGTCGCGGCGATGATCAGGCCGCCGACCGCGGGCCCGATGATGAAGGTCACCTCGCTGAGCGTCGCGTAGATGCTGTTCGCGGGTCCCAGCTCCGCCTCGTTCCGGACGAGCGACGGCATGTAGGCGCCCATTGACGGCCGGAAGAAGACCGCGAAACAGGTGGCGAAGATCGCGAGGCCAACCGTCAGGAGCACCGGGCCGTCGAGGAACGTGTTGACGGCCAGCCCGATCATCGCGAGGCCGCGAATGACATCCGTGACGATGAGGATGGCGCGGCGGTCGTAGCGGTCGACGATGATCCCGGCCGGGACCGAGAGCACAACGTACGGGATGATCCGCGCGCCGCCAATGAGGCCGAGCAGGAACGGATCCGAGCTCTCGCGGTAGACGATCACGAGGAGCGCAACCAGGTAGAGCCAGTCGCCGATGTTCGACACGAACTCGCCGGCGAACAGGCGAAGGAGATTCCGGTTTCCGGCGATGGTGCGGTAGGCCGTGATCATGCGCGGAGCCGTCTCTCCTTCGGGTGACGCGAAGTGTCGGGCGAGTATACGGGCGGCGGCACGCTGAATCCGGCCGGAGCGCAGGCGAGGGCTGGCGGAGGCCCCGACGGCCTTCCGCCGCCGCGGCGAGGCATCCCGGCGCTGATGATCCGGGCGCTCCCCGCGCTCTGGCGGACCGAATTCGAACGGGTCGGTCAGCCTGAACGCATGGGCCTGACCGGACGCGACCGGCGCCGGTGCGTCGTGGCACCGGGCCGGTCGGCGGGAGACCACCCCGATCTGGACAGCACTCGCCCCGACCGATGGTGAACCGGGACCGATGCCGCATACCCGGACAGGACGTGCGTCGGCGCACCGGGCACCTCGCCGCGAGTACCAATCCGGCCCTCCTCGCCGGGGACCATCTCCCTATAGCGATTTCCCGCTGCCTACACCACGCTTCGCACCGGACGCACCGCATGTCGGGCACGAACCGCGCGAACTCGTGGATGTCGGGGGACCCGCACCGTTGAATCTGCCGCTCGTGGACCTGCCGCTCTCGATCGAGCTCCTCGTCGCCCTGATCGTCGTGCTGACGATCGGCGCCCTGGCCGGTTCCGCCGGCTTTTCCGCGACCGTCTTCCGGCGGCAAATCCGTCTCATCGGCGAGCTGACCGAACGACTCGCGGCGGGGGCGGATCCGGCCGAACTCGCGCCGGGCAAGCGCATTCACGACGCGCGCCTGCGCGAGAGCTTCGAGCGCCTCGCCCGGTGGAATGCGCAGACCTGGACTCTGGCCACACAGGACCAGCTCACCGGTGTTGCCAACCGCCAGGCGCTCCTCACCCGACTTGAGGAAGAGATCGAGCGGGCGAATCGCTACGGGCGCCAGCTCTCGGTCGCCATGATCGACATCGATCACTTCAAGCGCCTGAACGACACGTACGGCCACTCGGCCGGCGACCTCGTCCTCCACCGAATCGCCCAGGCGATCCAGGAGAACGTCCGCCGCGTCGACATCGTCGGTCGGTACGGCGGCGAGGAGTTCATGGTCATCCTGCCCGAGACGGACGTCGATGCGGCCGCCTCGATCGCCGAAAAGATCCGGCGCCTCGTCGGTCGGGAAGAGGTGAGGCTGTCGGACGGGACGATCGTCGGCGCCACCCTGAGCTCCGGCGTGGCCGGGGGTCGTGGGGCCAGCCTTCTGCTCGACGCGCTCGTCCGCGACGCGGATGCGGCCCTCTACTCTGCCAAGGCGCTCGGTCGAGATCAGGTTTACGTCTTCCACGAGGTCGAGGACGACCGGCACGTCCGTCGAGCATCGATCGCGCCCGCGGCTCGCGAGGCCGCCATGCAGGTCGGACGCCTGGCCATGGAAGCGGCGACCGGCTCGCTGGCGGGCGCTCTCATGGCGCGTTCGGGCTGGGCCGGCGGTACCTCCACGATGATCGCGGAATCGGCGGCGGCCGTTGCCCAGGAACTCGGTCTCCCGGCGGGCGAGATCGAGCGGATTCGGACGGCGAGCCTGCTCCACGACCTGGGCAAGCTCGCGATCCCGGACGAGATCCTCTCGAAGCCGAGCGGGCTCAATGAGTCCGAGTGGCGGATCGTCACCGAACATCCGAAGATCGGCCAGGTCGTCCTCGAGCAGGCGGGCGCGCTGCGCGACGCGGCGACGATCGTCCTCCACCACCACGAGTGGTATGACGGGCGCGGGTACCCGCACGGATTGACGGGACAGCAGATCCCAGTCGGGGCGCGGATCGTCGCGGTTGCCGATGCGTATGAGGCGATGGTCAGCGGGCGACCGTATCGCGCCGCGGTGAGCCATGAAAGCGCCCTGCAGGAGCTGCGTCGCCACGCCGGACTCCAGTTCGACCCGGAGATCGTCGAGCAGTTCGTCGCCCTGTTCGCGGCCGGGATGCCCTGGGCGCCCTCGGCGGGCGGCTCGCACACGCATCCGCATCCGCACCCGCACGAAGGCGCTCCCGACGAACACGACAATGGAGCGCTCCACGATGCACTCCATGCCCGGCGACGCCTGATCGTCGTTGCGGAGACGGAAGGTGAGGACGGCGAGGCTGAACGTCTCGACGGTGAGGCGGACGGCGCCTCGCCCAATCGGATCGGGGCCCTCACCAAGCGGGCCCGGACGGGCACGACGGGATGACGACCGACATGCGGCAGGTTGCGCGTGGGCGCCGCGCCGGCAGGCTCGCCGGCCGCGTCGCCGTGGGCATCGCCGTCGTGATGCTCGTCGCGGCGGCGACACTTGGCTCCGCCGGGCTGGTCCTCGGCGGCAACCCGCCGTCAGTCCCTCCCGGTCAGGAGAAGAAGGCCACGCCCACGCCGCCACCGATCGTGACCCCGGCGCCGACGCCCGCACCGATCGTGACCCCGCCGCCGACGCCCGCACCAATCGTGACCCCGCCGCCGACGCCCGCACCGGTCGCGACTCCCGCCCCGACCCCGGCGGCCACGCCAGCGACCCCAGCCGGCCCCATCGCGCCGCCGCCGCCTCCCCCGGCCACCGGAGGTTCGGGCAGTTCCGGGTCGGGCGCGGGCGGCACGGGATCCACGCCGGTCGCAACCCTCGCCCCGACGTCGCTGGCCGCTGCCGAAGCGTCGGCCACAGCCGGGCCCAGCGACGTTGCGGTGGCCGCCGGCTCGACGGTCTCGGGGGCCACGGATCCGGGCGGTGGGCCGCCCGTCGCGGGCTTCCTTGTCGTCGCGGTCCTGGGGGTCCTGACGATCATCGCCGGCTGGTTCATCGTCGGCCGCCGGTCATCCCGGGACGACGAAGCCCCCGACCCCGGGAAGGCCCCCGACCCCGGGAAGGCCCCCGACCCCGCCGGCAGCACCACCACGACTGCGTCCGTGAGGCCACGGCCCAGGATCGCGCTTGCGGGACCCCAGGCCCAGGATCCGCTCCTCGCCGCGATCAAGCGGTCGCGGGACGCGCGCGGCGCCGCCAGCCGGGTGCGGACGGTGCCGATCGCCGCAGGGGACGAAGGCCCTGAATTCAAGGGGCCCACCTGGGTCCGTCGGCTGGACCCGGACATCAAGGTGATTCCGGGGCTCGCGATCGAAGCGGAACGCGCCAGGGAGGCCCGCCGGACCGACCCTGGAAGCGGGTCGAGTGACGACGCCCTCCGCGCGCGCTCGGCCTGATCCGACCAAGGCAGATCGCGCCCCCGGACGTCAATCGATCGCACGCCCGATGCAGGGCAGCGGCGCAGTCGGGCCCTCGGCGACTCGTCCTGCTGCGACTCCCGGGGTCGTGGTCAGTGGTCGCCGGGCTTATGTGCGCTGACGATGCGCGCACTCCCGGCGCTCGGGCGGACGGTACTCTCGTGACCGTCATCCCATCGAACGCGGTAGCGCGTCCCGTACGATGCCTCGATCACCTCGAGGATCTCGCCCTCGCGATCCCGCTGCCCGACACGCTCGGACTCCAGGATGATCCGGTCTCCGATCCTGGCGGTCATCTGCCCACCTCCTCGACGAGCGGCGCCCGTGCGCCGTCAGTTGCGTCTCGACGAGCATCGCGCCGGACCGGCGTCGTGGGTAGGGACTTAGGTCACGATCGGCCGCGTCCGCCGAGAGATCGCTGGCAGACGCATGCCGCTAGGGGAGCGCTTCGAGGACGACGATCGGGATGATGCGGGCGGTCTTGGTGCGGTACTCGCCGATGCCTGGGTGGAGCGCGATGTGCTGGAGCCAGAGGCGTTCCCGCTCCCCGCCGTCCGCGATTGAGGCTCGAACCTGGAAATGCTTCAAATCCAGCTCGATCGTGGCGATCGGGTCCGCGAGCAGGTTGTAGTACCAGCCCGGGTGGTCAGGGGCACCACCCCTGGACGCCGTCACGATGTAGCAGCCGTTGTCCATGGAGTAGGCGAGGGGACTCAGCCGAGGCTCCCCCGATCGAGCGCCCCTGGTGTTGAGCAGCAGCGCCTGCCGGCCGACATAGCTCCCGGTAACGGCGTGGCCGTGTTCCCGGATCTCGTCGATGAGCTGCTGCTTGACCGACCCGTAGGCGGCGGGTACTTCAGGAGTAAGCATGGGTTCGGTTTTGGTGCCTCGCTGATTGACGGGCGCGTCGTTGCGTGAGCAACGATCCTACACGACGGCGAACGAGGGAGCCGGGATCAGGCGGGTTCAAATCGGCGAACCCCGCGCGCATACGCGGCCCGGCTCCGCGGGCATCGATGTGTAACGGACGTACTGAACGAGTACAGATGATTGCCAGCAACCCAGGAATCCAGCATACTGGCTCGGATGAAGGTAACGCTGGACGTCGACGCCGACCTGTACCGCGCCGCCAAGGTCGAGGCTGCCCGAGCAGATCGGACCGTCCGCGAGATCGTCGAGGAGGCGCTCGAAGCCTGGCTCAGCGCCGCCGAGGAGGCGGAGGATCGCGAGTCGGCCGCGGCGGCGCTCGAGGAGTACCGGCGCGACGGTGGGGAGTCGGCCGAGGCGTGGTTTGGGCGCCAGGCTGCGGAGACGCGGGCGACGTACGGTAATGCGACGCGCATCGACGCCGACTGAACAGGGGTGAGCGAGGGGCGCTTCCGCGTCGAGTTCGCGCCCGCAGCCCAGCGCCAGCTTCGCCGCCTGCCTCCCGGCATCGCCGCCGGACTTCGCGGGCCCATCCTCGCCCTGGCGCTCGATCCCAGGCCGCCGGGCGTGACGAAACTCGTGGGGTCGGAGTTCTGGCGGGTCCGGGTCGGGGACCTTCGCGTGATCTACGGGATCGAGGAAGCGGCCCGGCTCGTCGTCGTGCTCCGTGTCGTGCGCCGCTCTGAAAGTACGAATCGGCGAGTGGGCTGATATACCCCCTTGTGGTGGTCGATGATGCCATCGACTCCACGGGGAGACCGGCGCCCGGCTATCCGGCAGATGACCGTTGAACCTAGTGTCCGGCCCCCGACCTCCGGCCGTGAACGGTGATCGGGATCCGGCGGCTTTGACCGGTGATCGGATACATCAGCTGACGTCGACCGGGGCGAGCGGGCGCCCCTGGGGTCCGCGGAAGGAGGGTGCCTGGATGACGATGATCGGGATCGACATCGGGGGACGGACGCACGTGGTGGCCCGCTGCCGGGATGGCCAGGCTCGGGCCGACCGGGAGATCCTCCGGGTGAGCCAGGACCGAGCCGGCTTTGCCACCCTCGATGCCTGGCTCAAGCGCCAGCCGGAGGACGTGACGCTCATCACGATGGAGTCATCCGGCCATTACTGGATGCCGCTCGCGAGCCACCTGCGGCGACGGGAGATCCCGGTCGCAGTGGTCAACCCGCTCGCGGCGAAGTACTTTGCCAAGAGTCGCCTGGGCCGGACGAAGTCCGACCCGGCCGATGCCCGGAGCCTTGCCGAGATGGCCATGCGCGATACGCCCCCCGCTCGCGAGCCGCTGGCCGGCGTCGAGCTGCGCCAGGCGGCCCGCTTCGCGATGACCCTGGTCACCGAGCAGGCGAAGGTCTGCCAGCGGCTCATCCGCCTGGTCGATCTCGGCTTCCCGGGGCTCGGCGAGCTGTTCGACGACCCGACCTGCCGGACGGCCCGGGAAGTCCTCCGGATCGCCCCCACGGCCCGGGCGGCGACCCGGCGGCGGACAGCCACCCTGGCCAACGCCAACGCCAGTCCAGGTCATCGCCGCCTCGGGACGGCGAAGGCCGAGCGGCTCCAGGCCGCCGCCGCGGACTCGATCGCCGTGCCCGAGCTCGACGCCGAGGTCGCCTTCGAGGTCGGTCTCCTGCTCGACCAGTTCGACCTGCTCGAGCGGCAGATCGAGGAAGCTGACCGGCGCGTCGCGACGCTCCTCGACGGCGAGACGGCCCGTCGCCTACAGACGATCCCTGGCGTCGGCCCGTCGATCGTCGCGACCCTCCTGGCGGAGATCGGCGACATCGAGCGCTTCACCGACTTCGACCAACTCCTCGCGTACGCCGGGGTCCATCCCGCCGAACGAAGTTCTGGCAACAAAGGGTCGAACCCAGAGACCAGCTGGCATATGAGCAAGGCCGGCAACAGCCACCTTCGGGCGGCGGCCTATCGGATGGCCGTCGTCGGGGTCCAGCACAACCCGGTCATCGCGGTCCACTACGCTCGCAAACGAGCTGCCGGCAAGAGCAAGATGAACGCCCTCGGCCACTGCATGCGCAAGGCTCTCAGCATCGTCTGGGGTGTCTGGCGCAACGGCCACGACTTCGACCCCAATTGGGGGGTCGAGGCTTGACAAGACCCTATGGGATCTAGGTCTGGTCCAGGCCCCGAGATCGAGGACGAACCGAAGGGTGGCATCGAGCCGCTCGAGCGCGGCCGGGTTCAGCCGGCCGACCCTGGGACCCAGCTGCGTATCCCGGGCGCCACAGGGGCAGCGCCGTCGATCCTGCGCATATGATGGTGCTATGATGGTGTCATGAGAACAGTGACGGCCCTCGACGTTCGGCGCCGGTTCGGTCAGATCATCGACCAGGCGGCAGCGGGGGAGAGGATCGTAATCGAGCGGGCTGGTCAGCCCGTGGCCGCGCTCGTGCCGCTGGCGGACCTCGCGCTCGTGGATCCGGATCGCCGGCGGGCGGCGCGGCTGGCGGCCCTCGACGACATCCAGCAGCTGGCTCGCAGGCGGCCGTTCCCGCCCGGCTTCGATCCCGTGGCGACCCTCCACGAACAGCGCCGGGCTCGCGCGGGAACGGGACCCGACTCGAAGGCACCGGCGTGACCTTCAACCCGGGGCAGGGGGCGGTCGTCATCCATGCCTCGGCGGCCATGGCCCTCCTGGCCGGCGACGAGACCTGGCTTGACCGTTGGCGCGGGTGGACCGCCGCCGACACCATGATCCTGGCCCCGCCGCATTTCCCGGCTGAAGTCGCGAACGCGCTCCTCCGGGGCGCCCGTCTGCAGGCACTCGAGGCCGCCAACCGGATGGAGCGGCTGTACGCGAGCGGCGTGGAGACCGCCGACCGGGGCCTGCCCGGCCTGCTCGGAGCCGTCGAGCTCGCCGCGCGTCACCGTCTGACGGTGTACGACGCGCTGTACCTGGATCTCGCGGTGGACGTGGATGCGGAGCTCGCGACCCTCGATCGAGACCTCGCCGCCGCCGCCAGTTCCGAGGGCTTGGCCGTCACCGTCTGATCCGGGTCGTCGGTCGGGAGTCCCTTGGCCCAGCCGCGCAACTGTGAGAAGCGCGATTCCCACGATTGAGCACGGCCCGTGGTCCCAGCATGCAGATTCGTGTCGGAACTGGGCAACCACGCGTGCTCATTCATCGAAAATGCGCAACTGAGGGTTGCGCGGAGTCTCGATGGCAGGTGGGGCCCTCGCGCTTCCCCCTTGCGCCGCCTCGTCGGATACACGTCCGTTCGGACGACATTGACGTGCGAGTCGCAATACCGTACACTTGTCACACCTCCATCAGGTGATCCGAATGACGCACACCACGCTCGCTCGATCTGTCGAGGCCGAGGCCCGTCTTCGGGCGAAGAACCAACTGACGCTTCCCGAGGCCATCGTCGACGCCCTTGATGCTCGGCCAGACGATGTTCTCGTGTTCGAGGCGGATCCACGCGAACCGGGTACTGCGCGGGTGCACCTGGTGCGTGCCGAGTTCGCCGGGAGCATGACGGGGATGTATGGCACCACGGACGACGTGATCGCGTTCCTCCGTGAGGAGCATGCGGCGTGGGGCGAGTAGCGGCAGCCCCGGAGCCAGCCTTGTGAGCCTCGAAAGCCTGGTCCGTGCCATCCCTGAAGGGGATCGGATCCTCCTGGACACGACTGCGCTCGCGGCCTATCTGGATGAGTCGGAAGCCACCCATTCGGTCACCCGCCACCTTGTAGCGGAGTTCGTGGGTTCGGGTCGAAACCCGGCGGTGATCTCGATGATCACCGTGATGGAGCTGCTCGTCAGACCGTTGCGGGCAAGTCCGCCGAGCCATTACACGCTCCTCGCATTCCTGCGAAATCACCCTAACCTTCTGGCCGTCCCGGTGGATCTCCAGGTAGCCCAGGACGCCGCGTTCCTTCGAGCCGCCCAGCGGTTGTCGCCGCCGGACGCACTCGTCGTCGGGACGGGCCTCGCGACCCAGGTCGGCCATCTCGTGACGAACGATCGGAAGTGGGCCACCAAGTTGTCGTCCATGCCGGACCGAATCCGGGTCGTGACGCTCTCGGATCATCTGCCGTTTCCGTGAGTCGGAGGCCGGCGCACATCACGCCCGACAGCGACGCCGAGGGCGAGTTTGACGAGCACAACCGCGCCCGGATAAGCGCCGGTTGAGCGACGACGCGTACGGTCGTTGGATGGACCGACGCTACCCGTCAACGGGCTTGACGAGCGTTCAAACGCCTGCCAACATGCGCTCGAACGCAGGAGACCTCCGTTGACACGCCTCGCCAGCATCCTCGATGACCGGAACCTGAGTTACACGGCCGTAGCGGAACGCGCGCATCTGCAGCCACGCACGGTCCGGCAGCTCGCAAGCGGCGAGACGCCCATGGACAATGTCGCCGTCGGCACGGTGCGCAAGATCGCCTCGGCGCTCTCGCTTCCCGTTTCTGCCCTGCTGGAAGCAGAGCTCGCGTACCCCGGTGATGCGTCGCTGTCCCGCACCGCCCGCCTGTCCGCGGCGATCCGCGAGGTCATGTGGCCGCCGACGCCGATGCCGTACGTCTCACCGGTAGAGAACACAGCCGCGGACGATATCGCCAGCCTGTCGGCGGACGAGTTCTTTGCCGACATGCCGGCCATCGATGCCCGTCGGGGCTGAGGTCTATCGCTCGGTCGATGAGTCTGACGAACTGTCGTCGGGCGACATCGCATTCCTCTCGCTCGCTCGGACCCGGCTCGTCGGTGAGACCCCGCCAGGCGACTCGTTTGACCCGATCGGTCGGATCGCGGCGTACCCGCGTCCAGGTCTGCTGGCGCTGCCCCACGATCGCGAGGTCGCCGTCGACACCATGTTCGCCCTCGTGATCAGCCACTCGTGCGAGATCGACCGGCAGAAGAACATGGACGCCACGGCGGACCACTTCGACTGCCGGCTCACGGTGGCGCCCATCGTGTCCGAGCCTGCCGTGACATTGATCGGGCCCGATGGGGTCGAAGGGACCGTGAACTGGGCGGCCATCGAGGCCAATGAGCCTGCCGCCTCCTTGTTCCTGCCCTCGATCCCGGACGTGTCGGTGCTGGCACCGGGGTTGGACGCTCTCCCGTGGCCACGGGCGTTCGCCGACCTGCGAGGTCTGACAACCGTATCGCGAGGCATGGTCCGCCCCGATCGCTTCTGCGGGCTCGCGCCCCACTACCTGGGGATCATGCAACGCCAGCTTGCCCGGTTCTTCACCTGGCGAGACCTCGCGCGCCACGAGCTCGTGGAGGCCATGGTCGGGCGACGCATCGTCGACGCGATCCCGTTGAACACGAAGGGCGACCGCTTGCGTGTCGCGCTGACGGCTGACGATGGGTCGTCGCTGACCGTCGAGATGCGCGTCGGGTAGCGGCGAGAGCCCTCGGCGTATGTCGAGGGCTCTCCACCCGCTCCGGGACCGCTTGGGGCGCTACCGCGTGACCACTGGCCGCTGTAGGTGCCGCCGTAGTTCCCCCAGTCGCAGGGTTCGGGGACGTCCTGTGACGCCCCGCCCCAGTTGCCGCGGGCAGTGACGGAGGCCAGTCCGCCGGTCTCTCCCACGAGCACCCACTTGCCGCTGCCAGGACCAGTTGCGGGCATGACGCCGGTCGTCGGGACGAAACCCTCGTAGCTCAGCCTGCCGGTGCCGGTCAGCCCGGCGACCGTGCCGCTGAAGGTGCCACTGCCATGGAGCGTGGCACTGCCGTCGGCGTAGACGACGTCACGCTCCGTGCCGAGATACGTGCCTTCCAGCATCCCGTAGTAGTTCTCGGAGATATCGACGGTCACGATGAGATTCGGACCCACGAACGCGAGGGTGCCGTTGGTGTTGCAGTCGTCCCAGGTCCCAGAGCCCGCGGACGGGGCGCCGGAGCTGGCGAGGACGGTCATCGGCGCGAGACCGACGACGAGGAGTCCCGTCACGAGGGCGGATGCGATCTTGTTCATTCGAGTGCGGTGTGCCAACCCCGAGTTGACCTCCCGCCCGTACCCTTGGTGTGATGCCGCGCCTCGACCCCGCCGCCCTCCTCGCCGACCTCGACCCTGAGCAGGATGTGGCCGTCCGCGCGACGAGCGGACCGGTCGTCATCCATGCCGGCGCGGGGAGCGGCAAGACCCGGGTCATCAGCCGCCGAACTGCCTACGCGATCGCGACCGAGGTCGTGCCGGCGGACCAGGTGCTCGTCGTCACGTTCACGGACAAGGCGGCCACCGAGATGGTGGCTCGGCTGCGCTCGCTCGGGTTGCCGGGCGTGACCGCGCGGACGTTCCACGCCCAGGCGCTCAGCCAGCTCCGCCACTTCTGGCCGGCCCGCCACGACGGGGCGCCGTTGCCGGACCTCCTCGACTCGAAGCTGCCGATCCTGTCCCGGCTCGCCCGCCAGCTCCCCGGCCACTACCGGTTCACGCCGTCCAAGGACCTGGCCGACGAGATCGAATGGGCGAAGGCCCGCCGGATCGCGCCGAAGGCCTACGAGGTCGAGGCAGCCGCCGCCGGGCGGGAGCCGCCGATCCCGGCCGACCTCGTCGTCCGGATCTTCGACGACTACGAGCGCGCCAAGGCGCGCGCCAATCGCATCGACTTCGACGACCTCCTCGTCGAGACCGTCGGACTCCTCGAGACCGACGCCCGTGCCGCTGAGACCGTCCGAGCCCGCAAGCGCTGGTTCAGCGTGGACGAGTACCAGGACACGAACCCGCTCCAGCAGCGCCTCCTGGAGCTTTGGCTCGGTGACCGGGACGACCTGTGCGTGGTCGGCGACGAAGACCAGACGATCTACACGTTCACCGGCGCGACTTCGGACTACCTCACGGACTTCGCGGCACGCTTCCCCGGGGCGCGCGAGGTGACCCTGTCGCGCAACTACCGGAGCTCGCCGGAGATCCTGGCACTCGCCAACCGCCTGCTGGCCGCCGAGGGTCGACGGAAACGCCTCGTGGCGATGATGCCGTCCGGGCCGGCTCCCTCGATCCGGCGTTTCGCCGATGGCGAGGCGGAACTCGCGGGCCTCGTGGCCTCGATTCGGGGGCTCACGTCCGACACGGCCGGGGCCGGCGCGACCACGGCGGCCGAGATCGCCGTCCTCGTCCGGATCAACGCCCAGATCCCGCCGATCGAGGCCGCCCTGACGAAGGCCCGCATCCCGTTTCGCGTCCGGGGTCAGCGTTTCTTCGAGCGTTCCGAGGTTCGCGAGGCGCTCCGGCTCCTGAAGCGCCTGCCGGACACCGCGCGCGGGCCGATGCTCGCGCACCTGCTCGAGGAGCGCGTGCGCACGGAGATGGGCTACCTGGAGGGCGACGACAGCGGCGGCCCTGCCGCCCGCGAGCGGACGGCCTCGCTGGCGCTCGTCATCGAACTCACGCAGGAAGGGGTGACAGCGACCGCCGAACTCGACCGAGAAGCGCTGCTGGCCGACTTCGCCGCCCGTGCTGCCGCCGAATCCGAAGGCTCGGCCGACGGCGTGAACCTGCTCACGTTCCACCGCGCGAAGGGCCTCGAGTGGGATGCGGTCCTGCTCCCGCAGCTCGAGGAGGGGACCCTGCCGATTCGCCAGGCCGAATCGGACGAGGAGCTCGCCGAGGAGCGCCGGCTCCTGTACGTGGGGTTGACGCGGGCCCGCCGGCACCTCGCGCTGTCCTGGGCGGAGCGGCGCGTTGGTTCCGGCGACCGCGAGACCCGCCGCCGGCCCAGCCAGTTCCTCGCGGCGCTGGAGGATCGCCCGGCCCGTACGCCCGGTCGCGTCACCGTCCTCCCCGGGGCACCCATGAACGCGGCCGCGCGCCGTGCGCGCGACGAGGACCGCCCGCTGATGACCGCGCTGCGCGAGTGGCGCCTCACGACGGCCCGGTCCGACGGCGTCCCCGCCTACGTGGTCGCCACAGACGCGCTGCTTCTTGAGATCGTCGACCAGCGCCCGACCACGATCCCGGCCCTCCGCCGCGTCAAGGGCATGGGCCCGTCACGCCTTGCCCGCTACGGGGCGGAGATGCTCGAGATCATCGCGGCGCACCGCTGAGGCGGGTGCGATCAGGGACTGATCGCCGGACTCCGGTCGCCTACCATCGCCATGAAGGAGTGTGCCGTGACCCTGGAATCGTTCGCCCGGTACCCGCTCATGTTCGGGCCGTCACCGGTCCATCGGCTGGACCGCTTGACGAAGCATCTCGGCGCCGCCGCGGTCTGGGCCAAGCGCGAGGACTGCAATTCGGGCCTCGCCTTCGGCGGCAACAAGACCCGCAAGCTCGAGTACCTCGTCGCCGACGCACTTGCCCAGGGCTGCGACACGCTGGTCTCCATCGGCGGCGTCCAGTCAAACCACACGCGCCAGGTGGCGGCCGCGGCTGCGGTGGCCGGCCTGAAATGCGTCCTCGTCCAGGAGAGCTGGGTGGACTGGCCGGATGTCACGTATGACCGCGTCGGCAACATCCTCCTGAGCCGGCTCATGGGCGCCGACATCCGGCTCGTGAAGGCCGGCTTCGGGATCGGCTTCAAGGAGAGCTGGGAGCGTGCGCTCGCGGAGATCGAGGCCTCCGGCGGCAAGCCCTACGCCATCCCGGCCGGGGCATCGGACCATCCGCTCGGTGGCCTGGGCTTCGCCTCCTGGGCCCGCGAGGTCGAGACGCAGGAGCGTGAGCTCGGCGCCTTCTTCGACACGATCATCGTCTGCTCGGTGACCGGTTCCACGCAGGCCGGGATGATCGCCGGATTCGCGGATCGCGAGCGCGACCTGCGCGAGGCCGAGATCATCCTCGACGACCGGTACCACGCCGGGATCTACGGCATCCCGGACGCGGCCACACTCGACGCGATGCGCCTCGTCGCCCGTCTGGAGGGGATGATCACGGACCCGGTCTACGAGGGAAAGTCGATGGCCGGGCTGATCGACCTCGTCAGCCGTCGGGAGATCGACCCGACATCGACGGTCCTGTATGCGCACCTCGGCGGCCAGCCGGCGATCAATGGCTACGCAGCCCTGTTCAGCTGAGCGCCCCTGGTGCTGGCGAGAGTCCCCGCCGCGCAAGGGCGCGACCGGCGAACTGGCGCGCCGCTGATGCAGCCGGCGCGCCCTACGTCGGCTGGTCAGCCGGAAGGATCGTGAAACTGCCGCCCTGGAGCGGGGCGACCGCCCGGAAGGCGCGCTCATCGAACGTCAGCAGGCGCCGGGTAGCGTATCGCTCGGCAATGACGATGAGCGACGCGTCGGCGAGGCCCAGCCGCAGGTCTCGATAACGGGCCACAACGTCTTGCGCCGCGCGAAGCTGCGTTCGATCGAGGCATTCGACGACGTACGTTCCCTCGGCAAGATCCTCGAGGAAGGCGAGTTCGACGTCCGGCCCAAGGCGGTCGAGGATCAGGTAGTCCGCCTCGGCAACCGCCAGTTCCGTGGTGACGAGCGTCCCGCGCTCGCGCTCGAGGATGGCGCGAACGGCCCCGTGGCGCGGTTCATCTGCGTCTGCCTGCGCGTAGAGCGCCCCGGCATCGACGATGAGCGCCACTACGGTTTGCCCATCGCCTTGCGATAGACCTCGTCCGACGTCCAGCCGGCCGGCTTGCTCCCACCGCCCCGGCCGGCGGCGAGGCTTCGGAACGTCCGTGGCTGGGCCTCGATGTCTGCGATCACCTTGCGAACACCCTCACGGATGAGCTCGGCCTGTGGACGGCCCTCACGGACCGCGAGGCGCCGGAGACCGTCGGCCTCATCATCGGTCAGGTAGACGGACGTCTTGCGCATGACGTACGTAGGGTACCATACGTTGCAATGTACGAGGCTCCTTCGAGCCACCGCATGGGCATCCTTGCCGGCATCGCCGCCCCGATCGTGTCGTGGGGACTGAGCGTCGTCGTGATCGCCACGTGGCCCGGGTACGACCCGGTGGCGCACTCGATCAGCCTCCTCGCGAACGCGCCGCTCGGCTGGCTGCAAACCGTGGCGTTCGCGATCAGTGGGCTCCTCGGCGCGGCGTGGGCGTTCGGCCTGTCGAGCGTGCTCGGGCCGACGCCGCGGGATCGCACGATCGTCCGCGGTCTGCTCCTGCTCCAGGCGATCATCACGTTCGCGTTCGCGATCTTCCCGACCGACATCGAGGCGCGCGCGGTCACGACGATCGGCGCCATCCACCTCGCCGATTTCTATCTCTACGCGCTGACGATGCCGCTCACGCTGCTCGTGCTCGGGTTCGTGATGCGCCGCGACCCGCGCTGGCGGGGGAGCGCCCTGCCGACCCTCATCGCCGCCGGCCTGGTCGTTCTGGCCACCGCCCTCGTCCCGTCCACGATCGAGGGCCCGCTCACCCCGTGGCTCGGGCTCCTCGAGCGCCTCTACGTCGCGATCCCGTCGGTCTGGCAGGTGGGCGCGGGGGTGGTGGCGTGGCGGCTGGTAGCGCGGTGACGCCGAGTCGAGCCCCCGCGCGTGCTCGTTCTGAATGCGCCGCCTCCACCCCGACATCGTATGCTCCGTCACATTCCCGCGAGGGAGACGGCCCCGTCACCTGAGGCAGCCGCCACATGATCTGCTCGAGCTGCAGCACGGAGAACCGTCTCGACGCGAAGTTCTGCATGGAATGTGGGACCGCGCTCGCGGCCGGCTGCCCGGCGTGTGGCACGACGAACCCACCCGGCGCCAAGTTCTGCTTCGAGTGCGCGACCCCGCTGGCCGGTGCCGGTCCGGCCTCGGCGGCGTTGGCTGGCCTCGGCGCCGCGTCGCAGCCGGGCGCCGCCACGGGCCGCGGTGAACCCGCAGTCGCCGAGCGCCGGCTCGTCTCCATCCTGTTCGCCGATCTCGTCGGGTTCACGCCGTTCGCTGAGGAACGCGACGCGGAGGACGTCCGCGAGGTTCTGACCCGCTACTTCGATCTCGCCCGAGAGATCATCGGGCGATACGGCGGCACGGTGGAGAAGTTCATCGGGGACGCCGTCATGGCGGTCTGGGGCGCCCCGGTCGCCCGGGAGGATGATGCCGAGCGCGCCGTCCGCGCGGCCCTGGAGGTCGTGGACGCCGTCCGCTCACTCGGCCCGGGGATCCAGGCGCGGGCCGGCGTGCTGACCGGCGAGGCTGCCGTGACCCTCGGCGCCACGAACCAGGGGATGGTCGCGGGCGATCTCGTGAACACCGCCGCACGGCTCCAGTCGGCGGCGGCGCCGGGCGTCGTCCTCGTCGGCGAGCCGACGCAGCGCGCGGCGGCCGGGGCGATCGCGTTCGAGCCGGCCGGGGAGCAGGTCCTCAAGGGCAAGGCGGCGCCGGTCCCCGCGTGGCGCGCGGTCCGCGTGGTGGCCCAGCGGGGCGGGCGGAATCGGAGCGAGGCGCTCGAGGCACCCTTCGTCGGGCGCGACGAGGAACTCCGCCAGTTGAAGGACCTGTTCCACGCGACACAGCGGGAGGGCAAGTCGCGGCTCGTGAGCGTCGTCGGGCCGGGCGGGATCGGCAAGACCCGTCTCGCATGGGAGTTCCTCAAGTACGTTGACGGGCTGCTGGACCGGGTCTGGTGGCACACGGGCCGGAGCCCCGCCTACGGCGACGGCATCACGTTCTGGGCCCTCGGGGAGATGGTTCGCGGCCGGTCCGGGCTCGTGGAGACGGACGACGAGGCGACCACCCGAGAGCGAATCGGGGCGACCGTCCGGCAACACGTGCCCGATGCGGCCGAGGCGCATTGGGTCGAATCAGCGCTTCTGGCGCTTCTCGGCTACGAGTCCGGCATTCCATCCGCGCAGCTCTTCGCGGCCTGGCGGACATTTTTCGAGCGCCTCGCGGTGACATCCCCGGTCGTGATGGTGTTCGAGGACCTCCATCATGCCGACAACGGCCTGCTCGACTTCATCGACCACCTCATGGAATGGAGCCGCGGCGTCCCGATCACGGTCATCACGCTCGCGCGCCCCGACCTCCTCGAGAAGCGACCGGATTGGGGCGCCGGCAAGCGCTCGTTCGCGTCGATCTACCTCGAGCCGCTGCCGCCCGAGGAGATGGAGCGCCTCCTCGCCGGGCTCGTGCCGGGCCTGCCACGGAAGGCGATCGACGCCATCGTCGGTCGCGCCGACGGGATTCCGCTGTATGCGGTCGAGACGGTGCGCATGCTCCTCGCCCAGGAGCGCCTCGTCCTCGAGGACGGGCGATACCGCCCAACCGGGGACCTCGACGATCTCGCGGTCCCGGAGACACTCACGGCGCTCATCGCCGCCCGTCTGGATGGGCTCGATGCCGAGGATCGGGCGATCGTGGAAGACGCCGCCGTGCTCGGCCAGAGTTTCACCATCGTGGGTCTCGGCGCGGTCTCGGGGATCGCGCCCGATGAGCTCGAGCGGCGCCTCGGCGGCCTCGTCCGGCGTGAACTCCTCGTCCTCGACGTCGACCCCAGGTCACCGGAGCGCGGCCAGTACGCGTTCGTCCAGGCCCTCATTCGCGAAGTTGCCTACAACACGCTGGCGAAGAAGGACCGCAAGGTCCGGCACCTTGCGGCGGCGCGGTTCTTCGAGAGCCTCGGATCGGACGAACTGGCCGGTGGACTGGCCGGCCACTACCTCGCGGCGCATCGGCTTGCCGGCGATGAGGCCGAGGCGGCCGCCCTCGCGGCCCAGGCTCGCCTCGCGTTGCGTGGAGCCGCGGATCGCGCGGCGTCGCTGGGCTCCCACGACCAGGCCGTGACCTTTCTCGAGCAGGCGCTCGATGTGACCGTGGAGCCCGAGGAACGGGCGGACCTGCACGACCGGGCACTCGTGTCGGCTGGTGAGGGCCTCAAGCCGGACATCGCAATGCGCCACGCGGAAGGCGCGCTCGCCGAGCGGCGGACGCTGGGTGATCGCGAGGCGACGGCCAGGGCCGTTGCCCGCCACGCGACGGTCATCTTCTCGCAGTTCGGCGACCCGGAACGGGCCGCCGAACTGCTCACTGAAGCCTGGGAGGAGTTCGCCGACCTCGAGGGCACGCCCGCCGGCGTCGACCTGATGGTGGCCATCGTCCGGGCGAGCCGCGGACAGAATGATCAGGGCGCTGCACTCGAATGGCTGGAGCGGTACCTGCCGATCTCGGAGCGGCTGGGCCTCCTGGAGCCGACGGCCCGAGGGATCATGGGTCGAGGCATCGTCCTGCTGAACTTCAACCGCCCCCGTGAGGGCCTGGTCCTCCTTCGAGGCGCCCATCAGTTCGCCCTGGCAAACGATCTGACGGACGTCGAGTTCAACGCGCGCGTCCTGATGACGTTCTTCGAACAGTGGGGCGAGCCGTCGATCGGTCTCGAGCTCGGACGTGAGGGCTTCGAGATCGGCCGGCGGCGCGGGGCGCGCGTCTACGGTTTCGGGATGGTTGGCAACAGTGTCATCTGCGCACTCAGGGTCGGGGAATGGGACTGGGCGGCCGCACTGCTCGATGAATGGCTAACCATCGAGGTTACCGCGGCGGGGTGGGCGGAGTTCTTCGTCGACCGGGCAATCCTCCGGTCGCTGCGGGGCGAAGACGCGACCGACGACATCGCTGAGGCTGCCCGGCTCCGCGCCACCATCACCGACCCGCAGTTCGAGTCGTACGACCTCTACGCACGGGCATGGGCGTCCTTCGCGGCGGGGGACCTCGGGGCGGCCCGTGCCCATGCGGAGCGGGCCGTGGCGATCACCGACTACTTCACGCCGCTCGCGATGCCACTCGCGGTCCGCTCGATCCTGTGGTCGGGCGACCTCACGGATGCGGAGCCGGCGGTGGACCGATTCGAGGCGTCGGGATTCTGGGGCCCCGCCCTCCAGCTGGATCGTCAGGCGGCCCGCGCGGGCCTCGCGGCCCTGAAGGGCAATGGTCCAGAGGCCCTGGCGGGGTTCCGCGAGGCCCTGCGCGGGTATCGCGGGCTCGGGCTCGCGTTTGACGAGGCGGCCACCAGCGTGGACATGGCGACGCTCCTGCGATCGCCCGAGCGCGACGCCCCGGACGTCGTCGCGGCAATCGCGGCCGCCCGCGAGGCACTGACCCGCCTCGGTGCCCGCCCCTTCCTCGCCCGGTTGGATCAGGCCATGCGTGGTGCTCCATCCACGCCGCCCCGGGTCGCGGCAGATCGCGCGTCGGCCGACGCGGAGTCCGCCCGGCGGTAGCGCGCTGCGGGCCGATCGTCCAGGCTGCGGCCATTCGTGAGCAATCCAGGAAGGCGACGGAGGGCCATCGCGCCCTACCGTCGCGGCGAGACCCAGCGCGTCGGCTGGCCGGTGAGGCGCGCGACGCGGTCGTAGTCCTCGTCGAAATGGACGATGGGATAGCCGTGGTGCTCGGCGACCGCGGCGACGATGAGATCGACGAGCCGAACGCTTCGCTGGTGACCTGCGCCGGTCCCGGCAAGGAGCCGATGAACCTCGAACGCTCGCTGCCACGCGTCGGCCGACGTGGACAGCACGCGAGCCGCACGCAGCGCCTGATTGAAGCGGTCGTACTCAGGCACGTCCCGCGCACCGTTCAGGTACTCGAGGAGGATGGGCTCGCTGATGGCGACTTCGTCGTTCGAGAGCGCCTCGGCAAGGCTCGCAGAGACCACGGGTTCCCGTGCCGCGAGGATCAGCGCGCTGGTGTCCCAGACTTCGATCACGCGGGTTGTGGGTCCGTCGCGTCGTCGGTCGGCCCGTACGGGGCGGAATCCTCGGCAAACCGGTGAGAGCGCATGGCGTCGAGGTCGGTCAGTGTCAGCGCGGGTCGCAGGTCCGCGATTCCCAGTCTCCGCTGGCGACGGACGATCTCATCGAGCGCGGCATGGATTGTCTCGGTCGTCGTCGTCGTGCCCAGGACCTCGCGAGCCGCACGGACCAGGTCCGCGTCCAGATCGATCGTCGTATGCTTCCGCATGGCCCAACGATATGCAGAATCAACCCGATGTCAATGCTTACGATTGGCGTCGGTGCCGCCTTCAGCGCGGCGCGAGCTGGATCCAGATCGTCTTCGTCTCGGTGTACTGGTCGTGGGCGTGGAGCGACTTGTCGTGGCCGCCGAAGCCGGACTGCTTGTAGCCGCCGAAGGGCGTCGTCATGTCACCCTCGGAGTAGGCGTTGACCCCCACGACGCCGGCTTTGAGATCGCGAGCGACCCGGTGGGCCACGTTGAGGTCCTGCGTGTAGAGCGATGCGGCGAGCCCGTACGGGGTGTTGTTGGCGATCGCCACCGCCTCCGCCTCGGTCTCGAACTCGATCACCGACAGGACCGGCCCGAAGATCTCCTCCTGCGCGATCCGCATGTCGTTGCGCACGCCGTCGAAGATCGTGGGCGGCACGAAGTAGCCACCGGTCTCCTCGAGGATCTGGTGACCGCCGGTCACGACGCGCGCTCCCTCCTTGCGCCCGATGTCGATGTAGTCGAGCACGCGCTCCATGTGGCCGCGCGAGATCAGCGCGCCGATCTTCGTGGCGGGATCGAGCGGATCGCCAACGCTCCACTGTTCGAGCTCTGCCGCCACCGCCTCGAGGACCCGGTGCTTGACCGACCGGTGAACGATGAGCCGTGAGCCTGCGCTGCAGTTCTCGCCCATGTTCCAGAACACCGCGATGGCCACGTTCGTGGCGACGTTCTGGAAGTCGGTGACATCCGGAAAGACGAGTTGCGGGCTCTTGCCGCCCAGCTCCAGGAGCACGCGTTTGAGATTGGTCTCGGCGGAATAGGTGAGGAAGCGCCGTCCGACCTCGGTCGAGCCGGTGAAGGCGACCGCATCGATATCCGGGTGCCGCCCGATCGCCTCACCCACGGTGCTACCGGGCCCGGTGACAACGTTGAGGACGCCGGCGGGGATCCCGGCCTCGGCCCCCAGCTCGGCGATCCGAAGAAGGCTCAGCGAGGTCGTGGACGCGGGCTTGATAACAATCGTGTTGCCGGTGGCCAGCGCCGGCCCCAGCTTCCACGCAGCCATCTGGGCCGGGTAATTCCACGGGATCACGGCCCCGACGACGCCGACCGGCTCGCGCGTGATCGTGGCGATCGTGCCCTCCGGCGACGGCGCCACCTGACCATAGCTCTTGTCGATCGCCTCGGCGTGCCAGCGAATGCAGTTTGCGGTCTCGGGCATATCCAGCCCGACGGTGTCGGCGATCGGCTTGCCGGCATCGATGGTCTCGATGAGCCCGAGCTCGCGGCCGTTCGCCTCGATCAGGTCCGCCCAGCGGATCAGGATCCGCTTCCGGTCGCCAGGGCTCATCCGCGACCAGACCCCGCTGTCGGCCGCTTTGCGTGCCGCCACCACCGCTGCTTCCACGTCGGCCGGGCCGCCCTCGGCGACCTCGGTGATGGGTTGCCCCGTGGCCGGATTCTCCGTCATGTAGCGGCGGCCACTCGCCGCCTCCCGGAACTCGCCGCCGATGAACAGCTGTGTCCGGAGCTCGAGCGCGGCGATTTCCTCGCGCGCCTCGTCGATCGCGGGGATAAGCGTCTCGGTCATTGGGTTGGCCTCCGGGGCGAAGAGGGGAGCGAACGCTGTGAGGATATGGCTTGGGTCGGGGGCGCGCCACGCTCCTCGGGCTGGGCCGCCGGGAGGATCGCCTCAGGTCGGAAGGCCGTCCACGTCGAAGCCCAACGCTTGCGCGGCGAGCCCGAGCTCGAGGTCGTGGGTCGCGATCGTCAGGCCGTCGACATGTTCGCGCAGCAGCAGCGCGCTCGCCAGGTGGATTGCGTCGAGCGAACCGAGGGTCGTCGGGAAGGGTTCGGCGGCCCGTTGGAGAACCGCGCGGTTGACCGCGATCAGGCTGAACGTCTGCAACACCTCGAGCACAGCCGCCCGCCGCTCCGCGACGGCCGCGTCGTTCAAGCCGAGCACGATTCGCGCCCTGTCGATCGTGCGGAGGCACTCGACGCGGATCAGCTGGCTGGAGATTGGCTGGTCGATCCGACTCCAGGACTCGAGCCGGTCCGGCTCGCCGAGGACGACCCTGAGCAACACCGACGAGTCGATGTAGACCGTCATCCTCGAGCCACCCTCAGCGCGACGCGCGCTCGGCGCGGAGCAGCTGGGTGGAACTGATAGGCCACCCGGCGGGCGTGTAGGACCGCTCCCGGATCTCGGCAAACGGACGCAGCGGCCGGCGGATCTCCTCGGTAGGGTCGTCGCGCCCGGCCTGGTCCGAGGCCGCAATCGCTCCCCGGATCGCCGCAGCGACAACCGCGCTGACGCCCGTGCCACCTGCGGCTGCCGTCGACCGGACCTGGTCGATGAGGTCGCTCGGCAGGCTGATCGAGATCTTGCCGTGCGGCACGCGCGGGGCGTCCGGTCCGTACGTGGCCAGGATCTCGGCGAGGCGCCGGCCGTGGGCGTTGTTCCTACTCATGGTAGGAACATGGTATGACGCGGTATCAGCCGGGTCAACCGCGTGTACTCGTTCAGTACGTCCGCCCGGCTTGCTGCCAGCCGGCGTCGGTCCGTGCTGCCTTGCAATACCCCCACCGGGTATTGACACGGGTCTTGTCAAGGGCCTGAAGCGGGCCTAGAATGACCTTCGAACGGCCTGTCAAGACTTGACAGGCCCGCAGTTGTTTCCGGCGCCTCGCAGGTCGGGTGAGACGCCCCGCGAACCCGCGCGTCATTACGAGTGTAGAGACAGGCAAGCGGACGGAACCGGAGGTCGGTTGGCAGGCGGAATCGCGGCCGAGGTCAAGAGCCGGCTGAACATCGTCGATCTGATCGGCGAGAGCGTTCAGCTGAAGAAGGCGGGCACCACCTACAAGGGCCTCTGCCCGTTTCACGGTGAGAAGACACCCTCGTTCACGGTCACGCCCGGCCGGGACTCCTGGAAGTGCTTCGGCTGCGGCCTCGGTGGGGACATCTTCAGCTTCGTCATGCAGCGGGACTCGGTCCCATTCCCCGAGGCCCTCAAGAGCCTCGCCAGCAGGGCCGGCGTGGAGATCGACGAGCGCACGAAGCGTGAGGACGCCCATCGGGCGCGACTCCGGGACATCCTCGAGACATCGATCGCCTTCTACCACCAGGTCCTCACCGCAACCAAGCTCGGCGCACCCGCGCTCGACTACCTGCGCGGCCGCGGCTTCACGGACGCCACGATCGAAGGCGCGCAGCTGGGCTGGGCCCCGGACGGCTGGGACACGATGAGCCGGCGTCTCGTGGAGAAGCGGGGGATCAAGCCCGAGGAGCTCGTGGAGGTCGGCCTTGCGTCGCAGGGGCGCTCAGCCTCCCGCGGCGTCGGTGTCATCGACCGGTTCCGCGGTCGTGTGCTCTTCCCGATCCGCGACCAGAACGGCGCCGCGGTGGGGCTTGGCGGGCGGATCCTGGGCAAGGAGGGCGAGGACGCCGATGGGCGCCCGCGCGACACCGGCCCCAAGTACCTGAACAGCCCCGCGACCCCGCTCTTTGACAAGAGCCGGACCCTCTACCTCATCGACAAGGCCAAAGGCCCCATGCGCAAGTCCGGCCAGGCGGTGATCGTCGAGGGCTACACGGACGCGTTGATGGCCCATCAGTCGGGCTTCGACAACGTCGTCGCGTCGCTCGGCACCGCGCTCACGCCCGGTCAGGTCGCCCTCCTGACCCGCTACGCAAAGAAGATCGCGCTCGCCTATGACGTCGATGCCGCAGGCCAGAAGGCCGGGACGTTCGGCGTGCAGGCGCTGGAAGGGCTGATCGGGCAGCTCGCGGCCACCGAATCCGGGGTCGAGCTGGATGAGGTCCGCGTCGTCCGCCTGCCCGACGGCAAGGACCCGGACGAGGTCCTGCGCGACTCGCCCGATCGCTGGTGCGAGGAGGTCCGGACGGCCCAGCCGATCGTGGACTACCTCATCGACACCTACGCGAAGGCATATGACCTCAAGACCCCCGGCGGCAAGGCGCGCTTCGTGGACGCCCTGATGCCCACGATCCGCGCCGTCCCGAACCCGGTCATGCGCGACGGCTGGCTCCAGCGTGTCCGCCAGGTCTCGGGAGTGGAGGAGCGGGTGCTCCTCGAGGTCCTGCGCGGGGCTCGAACGGCCACCGGGCTTGCGCAGCCGCGTGGCGCACGGCCGGGGGCGACCATGGGAACAGGCGCCGCCGGCGGCGGCGATGCGCCGAGTCGCATCAACGTGGAAAGCGTGACCACGGCGCCAGACGCCCTCCGCCTGACCGACATCCTCCGGGGCATCCTGCCGCAGGAGCAGGAGCTCCTCCGACTGCTCCTCCTCGTGCCCGAGGTCCAGATCAAGGTTACCGAGAGCATCGGGCCGGACCAGCTCCCGAACACCGTCGCCCGCGAGCTCTTCAGGGCCGTTGTCCTGGCGCGCGAGCCGAACGATGAGGGCGTCCACCCACCGTTCAGCCTGACCGCCCTCGTTCAATCACTGGACTCGGAGACCGCGGCTCTCGCGCAGGCGCTCGTCGCCCGTCGCGACCCGAATCCCCGGGAGCTCACCCAGCAGGAGCTCGCCTACGAGGTGGAGCGCCTGGTCATCGATCTCGAGGAGCGCGCGCTCGACGAGCGCTCCGAGTTCACCCAGAACGCGCTTGCGGAGGCGGAGCAGGCAGGCGACGAGGAGGTCGCCAAACGGCTCCTTCTCGAGAGCCAGGCCGCCAACGAGCAGCGGCGCTCGCTCCATCGCCGCCGCGACCAGACCCGACTCCTCGTCCGACCCGCCGCGTCGGCCACTCCTACCAACGACAGCGAACTCAAGTCCACCAGGAGGTAGCACCCACCATGCCCGTCGATCCGCTCGATCAGCAACTCGTCGAAGCCGTCCTTGCCCGCCCGCGCCGCGCGAAGGCGGATCTCGAGGAGGCCAAGCTGGCCGGCATCCGCACCAAGGTCGCGGATGACGATGATGACGATGATGACGATGACGACGACGACCTCGGCCCCGCGGCCTCGATGGGGTCGGACGACTCCGACGACGTGACCGTCGAAGTCGTGACGGAAGGGCGCGATCTCCTTGACCCGAAGTTGCCGACGGACGGACCAGCGAAGCTGAACCCGGCCGAGCTGGAGGAGCCCACCGCGGCGGAGCTCGAGGCGCTCTCGGCCGACATGATCGGCATCGACGACCCGGTCCGGATGTACCTCAAGGAGATCGGCAAGGTCGCCCTGCTGACCGCCGAGGAAGAGGTTGTCCTGGCGAAGGCAATCGAGCTCGGGGAGCAGCTCGTGGACGAGCCCTGGAAGGGCATCGTCTCGCTCCACGAGTGGACGACGCACAACACGGAGACGAAGACCCGGACCCTGAAGCCCCAGCATCGTCTGCCGCTCGGGGAGGAGGCGCACCGCCTTGTCCGCGAAGCCGTCTCGTCCGAGGATGCGGCCGACCTGCTGGTCCCTCCGCCGGACTTCCACCTCATCAAGGCCGGCCGCGACGTGCAGTCGGAGGGCACGACGCATCTCCTCAAGGAGGCGCGGAAACTGCTCTCGATGTACGCGGATGCGCTTGCCGGGACGGACGGTGCCGCGGCACCCGCCGAGGCGTTCCTCGCGCTCCTCGACTGGGCGTACTTCGCGGTCCATAACGGCGATCTCGATTCTCGCGACAACGTCGGTCTCCGCGCGATCTACGACTGGACGCGCGACGGCGTCGCGTACCCCGCCCTCGATCGCTGGGTCGCTTCCGGCCGGGACGCCGACCTGCTGAAGCGGATGGGCCACGATCCGGAGGTCCCGCTGAACACGAAGCTGGCGCACCGCAAGGGCGAGCTCGTGAAGATCGGGCGCGACGCGCGTGAGCAGCTGACCTCGGCCAACCTCCGCCTGGTCGTCTCGATCGCGAAGAAGTACATCGGGCGCGGGATGAGCTTCCTGGATCTCATTCAGGAGGGGAATATCGGGCTGATTCGGGCGGTCGAGAAGTTCGACTTCGAGAAGGGCTTCAAGTTCTCGACCTACGCCACGTGGTGGATCCGGCAGGCGATCACCCGCGCCATCGCAGACCAGGCGCGGACGATCCGCATCCCGGTCCACATGGTGGAAACGATCAACCGCCTGATCCGCGTTTCGCGACAACTCCTCCAGGAGCTGGGCCGGGAGCCGACGGTCGAGGAGATCGCCGAGGCGATGTCCAAGGGCCAGGAGGTCCAGGTCACGCCCGAGAAGGTCCGCGAGATCATCAAGGTCTCGCAGGAACCGGTGTCCCTCGAGACCCCGATCGGCGAGGAGGAGGATTCGCATCTCGGTGACTTCATTGAGGATCGTGCGGCGCTGGCCCCGGCCGAGGCCGCATCCCACCAGCTCCTCAAGGAGCAGGTGGAGGCCGTGCTGGACTCCCTGACCGGGCGTGAACGGCGCGTGCTGCAGCTCCGGTTCGGGCTTGAGGACGGTCGCGCCCGGACGCTCGAGGAAGTGGGCAAGGAGTTCAACGTCACGCGCGAGCGCATCCGCCAGATCGAGGCGAAGGCTTTGCGGAAGCTCCGGCATCCGTCCCGCTCGCGGAAGCTCAAGGACTACCTCGAGTAGGGGGACGTGGGCGGCGCGCCGGGTGCTGGCGCGCCGGGCGAGTGGCGCCGGGCGAGTGGCGCCGGGCGCGGGGGGCACGGCCCGCCGGGCGCGATGGGCGAGGCGCGGCTGGCGAGGCCGGGGTTCGGCATCACGGGCATTGGGGTCACGCGGGCACGCGGCGGCGACCCGCGGTGGGGCACGGGGGCACGGCCCGCATCCAGAGCGGTACCCACCACGTTCCAACAGGGCGGGCCGGTACTCGTGAGTTACACAACTTCGTATGGCGGCCCGACCGGGCGCCGAAATGGGTCGTCGGACGTACCAACCGGCGATGGGTGAGCTGCCGAGGTGCATAGTCGCAGCGTGGTGGTACCTGGTACGTCCCACCGCGCTGGAGCAGAGGAGCCAGGGCTGCGGTGGCGCGAAGTTGTGAACTTCCCAGTTACCGTTCGCTGACTCGGAGGGCGGCCATCTCCGAGGATCCAGTGCCCCGGATCGAGGGGCGTGTCCTTGGCAGCACGATCATCGAGTTCCCGCCGGGATCCAAACCTGCCTTGAGCAGCGCGAGCGCGCGACCGCCCGGTACCGGGAACAGCGGGGCGAGGTGTGCCTCGCCGGCAGCGAGGAACTCACGCGTCCGCCGCGTGGAGGGCAGGACGAGGAGCAGCCCGTCGACGTTGCCGTCCCGCAGCTTCGTGGACATCCGGCGTCCGAGGGCCTGGGCGTCGCGGGGAGCCGTCTCTGCCTCGACACCGTAGAGCCATCCGCCGCCTCGGATGAGGGCGTCCCACGCCCGTGGGTCGCCGGGAGTTGGAAAGGGGACTTCCGTGGCCCAGCCCAGGCGGGGCGACAAGTGAGCCCGGAAGTCGGCGAGCAGGGCGACGTGCGCCGTGTCGCGCAGGGGAGCCCCGCCTGCGTACGCTCGAACGGAGAGCTCGAGGCCGACGACCTCGGCGTACCGGGTCAGCATGGTCAGGCCGACGCCCGGCACCAGCCCGCGTTCGACCCGACCGGCCGCGACATGCGATACGCCGAGCGCGGCCCCAACGTCGCGCAGGGACAGCCCTCGATCTGTGCGGGCAGTCCGGAACTCGGCTCCGAGGGTGGCGAGGGCGATCGCCGCGCGTCGGGTGCCACGGTCCGCCGGCTTCTCATGCGTGGCCATCGGGCGCATGGTGGCACCGACCACTTCACCGGCGCTTATGTGCGCCTGCGGGCGGGGATGGCGCCTGCGGGTGGGGAGGGCGCTTGCGGGTCGGGCGAGGGGATCCAGGCGGCGAGGGGATCCAGACGGCGAGGGGATCCAGGCCGACGCGGCGGGACGGCGGATCAGCCGATCAGGCCAAGCTGCCCCGCGATATCCAGCCACATCCGGATGGCCACGACGAGGATGACGAAGCCGAGGACCAGCCCAAGCCGATAAGGCGTGACTCGCCGCGAAACGGTCGCGCCCAGCCGACCTCCGGGGAGCGCACCGACCACGAGCGCCGCTGCAAGCAGCCAGTCGACCTGGCCGGTCAGGGCCTTGCCGAGCAGCCCGGCACCGGATGAGACGGCTACGATCCCGACCGACGAGCCAACGACGTAGCGCATCGGGATTCGCAGCCCGTAGAGGAGCACCGGGGCGAGGAAGAAGGCTCCGCCGGCCCCGATGAACCCGGCCAGCACGCCCACGACGACCCCGATTGCGACTGCCACGCGTCGGTCGAACGCGGGCGGTTCGTCCGTGTGGGCCGGTGCCCGATTGCGCAGGCCGAGCATCAAGGCGGACGCGAACACGGCGAGACTGGCGAACACCGCCTCGAGAACAATCGGCGCGAAGAACGCAGAGCCGAGGGCACCCACGAAGGACGCCACGATCATCGTCGGGCCGAGGACCGACACGAGACGCCGGTCGACGTGGCCAGCGCCGCGATGCCCCGACGCCGCGGACAGGGCTGCCGCCGTGACCTGGACGATCGTGATCCCGGCGATTGTCTTGATCCCGAGCTCGGGCAGGCCCAGGAGCGGCGGGACGTACAGCAGCAGCGGAATGAGGATCACCGCTCCGCCCACGCCCACCAGGCCGGACAGGAACGCGGCCCCGAAGCCGACGCTCATGAGGAGCAGCACGATCGGTTCGGCGCGGGACAGCACCAGGGTCACCGCGGCGACCAGCACCCACCCTCCGATGACCGCCACTCGAAGCGGGCTGAGCTGGATCGAGTTCATGGACATCCTCAGCCGCCGGTCTGGAACGACCGGAAGACGAGGATGAGCAGGACCAGCGAGGCAATGGCCAGGACGACCACCGTCCGCCGCGGGTCGTCACGCATACGGGCGATGGCCCAGGCGCCGGGCAGGACAGCGATCCCGAGAAGGCCATAGACGACGTGCAGCGGATCACTCGGCGGCTCGTCCGTGAGCGCCAGGGTCACGCCCACGAGGCCGGTGCCGGCCAACAGGATGACGGCCCATACGAGTCCGCCGAGGAGGAGCGGCGGGAGTGGCCGCCGGATCAAGCCCAGTGTCACCGCCCAGCCGGCGAGGACGATGACGAGGACGAGCGTGATCTGGGCAGCGAGGCCGTGGATCTCCGCCATGCGGCGGTCAGGCGTCGCCGGCCAGGTCGAACAGCGCCGCGGCAGCCTCGTTGGTCATGTCGGGCAGGTCGCAGTCCCGGATGCAGGCCAGGATCCGGTGGACTTTCGGCTCCGTGATCCGGTAGAAGACGTGCATCCCGTCCCGACGCGTACCAACGACGCCCTCGGAGCGAAGAATCGCCAGGTGCTGGCTGACGAGGGCCTGGGTGGCCCCACTCACGTTGACCAGGTCGGTCACGTGGTGCTCTCTGTCCTCGAGTACTTCGAGCAGGTGCAGCCGGAGCGGGTGGCCGAGGACGCGAATGACCCGCGCCGCGCGCTCCAGGATCAGGGGTTCGATGAATGCGACGGCGGAGCCGGTTGGGGCCGTGCCTGACGCAGCCTTCCGGACGACCGCGCCGCGGCGCGGTCGTCCGGAATCATCCGAGGTTCGGCGGCTGGGCATGGTCTGGGTCGTCATGGCTGCCTACTCTAGGGGTCCTGTGCAAGCGGGGTCGATTGGGGGCTGACCGGCGCGCCGGCCGCCGCCCCGGTCGCCGCACTGGCGGCGCCGTTCGCGCGATAGGCCTCGGGGGTGGGCCGCAGCGGTCGGAGCAGCCATTCCGGGCGACGCAGGCCACCCGGACCCGGTCCGGGCCTGGCAAGCTCGAGCCACTCCCGGTAGATCTCGCGTGATCGACCGGTGTCGACGCTGATGTCACCCTCCTGGTCGTCCGGGAGGGCTGGCCGGACGGTCACCTTCTGATGCCACGCGTGGGCGCCGGACACTGGGTCCGGGTGGACCGGGAAGGTCAGGTTCTGATGCACACCCGCGTCACGCCACCACACTCGCGACGAATCCGGATCCGAGGAGGGGAACGGGGCCACGCCCTCCAGCCGTCGCATCCGCCACTGGCTTCCGTGGCCGTTGCGCGCGCCCTGGGCCGGCCCTGTCGGCTCCTCCGTGAGATCGACGCGAGCACTGGCCCAGCGATCCGTGCCCGCCCCATCCCCGAGCCGCCATCGACCCATGTGATGTGAGCAGGCCACCACGCCCGGTCGGATACCCTCGGTCACCCAGGCCCGGTTGACGTAGTGCCCGATATCCGTTTCCACACGAATCAGGTCGCCCGTGGCGACGCCGACCCGAGCGGCGTCGATCGGGTGGATCCAGACCGGGTTGCCGTGGGCGATCTCGGTCAGCCACTTGGCGTTGCCGGTGCGGGTGTGAACGAGGACCGGCAGGCGGAAGGTGGGGATGAGCGCGAAGTCGTTGGGGCCGGTCATCAGCTCGCGCGCCACCTGCGACGAGGTGTAAGCCGGCAGGGCCAGCTCGGGCCAGCCCCAGTCGGCCAGGGTCGGGGAGTAGAACTCGAGCCGTCCCGATGGGGTGGGGAAGCCCCGGCGACCCTCCCCATCCACCACGATCCCGCGCCGAACGCGTCCGGCGGCGTCCGTCGGGATTGCCGGCACCGGCACGATGTTGAGCGGCGGTTTGGCCGGCGCGGGGCCATGGATCGCGCCGTCGACGTTGACGACGACATCCTCGCCCGACGTCGAGACCGGATCATCGTGGCGACCGTAGATGTCGTGCTCGATCTCGAACGCGCCGTACTTGCGCATATAGGCGAGCGGGGTCAGGTCCTCGTCCGCCGCCGCCTTGGGCAGGCCCGGCACGGAGTGCTCAAAGATCCAGCCGTAGTAGTCGTCCACGGTCATCTTCTCGCCGGGCCTGTTGGGCGCCTCGAACCAGCGTCTGATCCCCAGCGAGCCGTCCGGGTCGATGCGCCACGACAGCTCGATCCAGAACTCGTTCTCCTCCCAGACCTCGCCCGGGTTCGTTTCCCGCGTGTCGCTCACCGTGCGCCCAGCGCGCTCGGCGGCGACACGGGTGACCGGCTGGCGGAAGCCGATCCAGGTCCCGGCGTGGGTCTCGTAGGAATGGAGGTCGTGGCGCTCACCGGCCAGGCCCACCGGCAGGACGTAGTCCGCGTACCAGGCCGATTCGCTCCAGACCGGGGTGAGCGCCGCGTGCCGCCCGATGAGGTCCTCACGGCGCAGCGCCTCGACCCAGGTCAGCCCGTCCGGGTTCGTCCAGACGGGGTTGTAGACGCGCGTGAAGTACACATCCAGGCTGCCCCGGCCCTCGAGCAGGAAGTGGGGGAGCAGGAATGACATCTCGAAGAAGGCGAGTGGGTATTCCCTGGGCCAGGTCAGGTTGTTCCATGTGCCCGGGTGGGGCGGCATGTACGGCGGCCGGGGGACCCACTTGTCCCAACCATTGGGCGAGGTGCCACCGGGCGTCCCGACCGATCCGGTCAGGACGTTCAGGAAGAACAGGCAGCGGGCCGTTTGCCAGCCGCCGATGACGCCGGCCGCGCTGGCCCGCCAGTTATGCGCCGCGAGCGCGGTGCCGGCGCCGGCAACGAGTTCCGCGACCGCCTGGATCTGTGCCGCCGGAACGCCCGTCTCGCGCTCGGCGTAGTCGAACGTGTAGCCGCCATAGAGCCGCTCCAGCTCGACCACGAAGTCATCGAAGTTCGGTGCGTTCAGCTCCGGTCGGGCGACCCGGAGATAATCGGCCCAGTTCACCCAGCGCTCCACGAACACCCGATCGAACCGGCCGGTGACGATCAGATGGCGGGCGATCGACAGGAGCAGCGCAGGCTCGCTGCCGGGCCACGCGGCGAGCCATTCGTCTGCCTGGGTGGCCGTGTTCGACAGGCGCGGATCGACGACGATCAGCTTTGCCCCGTTGCGCCGGCCGTCCATGATTCGCTGGGCGTGCGGGTTGAAGTAGTGCCCGCTCTCCAGGTGCGCGCTGATCAGGAAGATGACCTTCGCGTTCGCGTAGTCGGGCGACGGTCGATCGAAGCCCATCCAGAACGCGTAACCGGCACGCCCACCGGACGAGCAGATGTTCGTATGCGAGTTGTGTCCGTCGACGCCCCATGCGGCCAGCACCCGCTCGGTGAAGCCGTCCTCGCCCGGCCGGCCCACGTGATACATGACCTTGTTGGGCTCTCCGCGAGTAATGGCGGCACGGATTCGCGCGGCAAGATCGTCCAGCGCGTCGTCCCAGGTGCAGCGTTCCCAGCCGCCGGCGCCGCGCGCGCCGATCCGGCGCAGCGGGTACAGGATCCGCTCCGGATCGTGCTGCTGGTTGATCGTGGCCGGACCCTTGGCGCAGTTGCGTCCGCGACTGCCCGGATGGAGCGGGTTGCCCTCGTACTTGCGGACTTCGCCCGTCTCCTTGTCCACGTAGGCCAGCAATCCGCAGGCCGACTCGCAGTTGAAGCAGGTTGTGGGGACCAGCGTGTATTCCCGGCTCTCGCGACGAGGCCAGGCCTTCGGATCCAGCTCGGTCCAGCCGTCCCAGCGGTCCGGCGGCGGGAAAGCCTCGAATCCGGGTTGCATGGCGCCGTCGTTGGCCGGGTGGTTCGTGGCGCCCCCGGGTCCATTGCGTCGCTTCACAGTCATTTCGTCACCTAGCTGATCGGGACAGCCTGGCCGGCCGCGATGAAACCGAGTTCGTACCACAGCAGCCCGGCCGCCGCGGAGGCGCCCGCCACGACGAGGACCGGCAGGGCCGCCACTCCGAAGGCCGACAGGCCGAGCCACAGGACAACCGCCACGACCGGCGCGATTCCACCCAGCGTCACGCCGCCGACCCAGAACGCGCCGGCGAACGGTCCACGGACCAACAGGTGAGCCGCCGCCCGCCCGTTCGCCGTGGGGTGGCCGGCGAGGGCCTCGCCGAGGACCAGGGCAGCGAGGTTGACGGCGCCGCCGACGAGTAGCGCGCCGGCGGCGACGGCGACAAGCGCATCCGGCGCCCCCAGCACGGCCAGGGCGGGCATGACCGTGGCCGCGCCCAGCAACGTTGCCTGGGCCAGCAGGACGACGCCGGTGACTGGTCGCTGCCAGAGATCGCGAGCCTCGCACTGGCGGAGCAGGAACATCGTGTAGAGAGCGGTCATGACGGCCAGTCCGAGCGTCGGCAGTCCGAGGATGGTGAGGAGCGTGTCATCGACGCTGAGCAGGGTGCCCAGCCACCACAGGCCGAGCAGACCGCTGTAGCCGATGAGGATGAACGCCCCGATCGCGAGCCAGCTCCTTCGCTGCGGTCGATAGAGGATCGACAGGAACCGTTCGGGTCGCTTGAGGTCCGCCACGAGCAGCAGGGCCGTCAGCCCGACCCCGACCAGCGAGATGAAGCCGGCGACCAGGCGGGTGAGCTGGTCGACCGGGGCGAGACCCAGCGTCGCCGTCACGAAGATCAAGCCGAACGCCCCGGCGCCGATCCCCTTGGTCCACAGGTAGAGCGCGACCTTCCAACCCCAGGGACGGGGGTGGAACACGTCGTAGGCGACGCGAGCATCCTGCCGGAGCGGCAGCGCGACTGCGCCGCCCGGGCCGGCGACCAGCGCGGCCATCGCAGCCGCGGTCAACGGCGGGCCCTCTGCGATGGGCGACGGCGTTCGGATGTCGGGTCCGCGTACGGCTCCGAGTGGCGCGGCGCCGCCAGTCAGGACGGGCAGGGCCATGCCCCGGAGCGACGATCGGCCGCGGACGCCGACAGCGGCGCCGACAACGGCACCGACGGCGGCGGGTTCGGCCCGGACGCCCGGGCCGAGCATCTTCGTGTAGTCCTTGGCGCCGCCGGTCTGTCGATCCGCCCACATGTAGCGATCCTCGTGGACCGCCGCCAGCGGGTCCAGGGCCGTGGCCGACGCCCCGACGTAGAACGCCTGCGGCCGCGTGCCCTGCTCGGGTCGCCGGACCGTGGTCCGCTTCGAGGCGATGATCTGGGCCGCCCGACTGGCAGGGTCCTCGATGTCGCCGAAGATCAGCGACTCGGTCGGGCAGACCACGACGCAGGCGGGAAGGAGGCCCTGGTCCACCCGATGAGCGCAGAAGTTGCACTTCTCGGCGACGTGTTCCTGCGGATCGATGTAGATCGAGTCGTACGGGCAGGCCTGGATGCACGCCTTGCAGCCGATGCATCGGCTCGTGTCGAAGTCGACGATCCCATCCGGCCGCTTGAACATCGCCGTGGTGGGGCAGACCTCCACGCACGGTGGTTCCGCGCAGTGGTTGCAGCGGAGGACGGCGATGTCCCGGCGGGTGTCGGGGAAGGTCCCGCGCTCGACGTACTTGACCCAGGTCCGATTGACCCCGAGGGGGACGTCGTTCTCGGCCTTGCACGCCGTGGTACAGGCGTGACAGCCGATGCATGAGGTCTGGTCGATGACCCAGGCGAAGTTCGTCACGAAAAAGGACGCACCTCTGGCACTACCATCGTTGACACGCCGGACGCTCCGGGAGTATATAGGCACATCGCGATACCGCAACCCGCCTCGGCGTCCGATCCGGCAGGCGCGGGGCGAGGACGGCAGTCGCGGCAAGGAGACTCAGATGGCCGACGCGCCCGCTCACGACCAGGTCCTCGACGCGAAGGGGCTGCTCTGCCCCATGCCGATCGTCAAGCTCGCCAAGTTCATGAGGGAGATGGCTTCTCAGCAGGTCGTGCTGCTGGAGGCTACCGATCCAGGGTCCGTCCCGGACGTCGCCGCCTGGAGCAAGAACACCAGGAACCCGGTGATCCACCAGGAGTCCGAGGGCAAGGTCATGCGCTTCTGGATCCAGAAGGCCTGACGGACGGCCGGCGCAGACGACCTACGAGGAGGCCGGCATGTCGAGCATTCTCTACGTCCACAGCGGCGGGGGGAACAACCCCGAGCGCAGCGCCACGCCGATCTATCTCGCCACCACGGCCGCGGCCATGGACGTGGAGGTCGGCATCTACTTCACGGTCAACGGCCCCACGCTCCTGAAGAAGGGCGTCGCCGAGACCCTGATCGTCCCCAAGTTCGACGGGAACGGCGCACCGCTCCGCCGGTTCATCGACCAGGCCCTGGACATGGGCGTCAAGTTCTACGTCTGCCAGCCCTCCCTGGACCTGCACGGCCTGACCAAGGACGATCTCATCGACGAAGTCGAGATGATCGGTGGGGCCGCGTTCAACGACATGGCCCTCGAGGCCGACCAGGTCATCTGCTTCTGATGACTGCCTGAGCCGATGGTCCTCCAGGCGCGCTACGCCGACGTCCCGCTGGAAGAGAAGGAGCGGCTGTTCGACGAGGTCAAGGCGGACGCGCGCTTCGACAGCTACCTGTACGGCTGCTACGAGTGCGGCATCTGCGTGGCCGCCTGCCCGTCTGCGCGCTTCTATGACTTCTCCCCGCGCAAGATCGCCCAGGCGGCCTCACGCGAGGACCTGCCGATGTTCTACGAGCAGCTCAACGACGACATCTGGAACTGCTCGCAGTGCTTCTCGTGCACGCGCTGCCCGCGCGGCAACAACCCGGGCGGGCTCATCACGATCATGCGCGAGGTATCGATCAACAACGGTCTCACGTCGGCCAAGAACGCCCTCGAGGGCTACGGGCGGGTGGTCTACAAGATCATGTCCACCGGGACCCAGGTCTCGCCCGACATGCTCCAGCCGAACGCCTTCCCGGACTGGGGGCCGCACGTCCAGGAGATCTCGGACAACCTGGCCCTGTGGCGGCGGGCGCTGCCGCCGGACACGATGCACACGACCTCCACGGCGTGGGAGGTGGACGACAAGACCCTGACCGAGCTCTACCTGATCTGGCACATGACGGGGGTGCTCGACATGATCAAGAGGGTCGATGTGGGCCTCCACATGATCCTCAACGACGTGATGGAAGAACTGCTCGAAGACGCGGGCTACGAGGCCGACTAGGAGTCCCCTGATGCCGATCCCATTGACCGTGCTCGAGACCCGGCGCGAGGCGCGCGACGAGCGGGGCCCCACCGCTCCGCCGACTGAGGACGTCCGCGAGAAAGTCTTCGAGCTCGAGGCTCAGGGGCAATGGCTGGTCCAGCGGGTGCCGGACCCCTGGATCGGGGTGACCACCAAGTACGGCCGGATCAAGAAGATCCCGATCAGCCGGACATGGCATCACAAGTCGTGCGGGCAGTGCGGCCACATCCCGGGCTACTCGACCTCCATCTTCTGGCTGATCCGGAAGCTCGGGCTGGACTACAACGATCCGCGCGACCAGACGTCGTGCACGGCCTGGAATTACTACGCCTCAGCCACCTCGAACCAGGGCGCCCAGGCCGCGGTCGCGATGCGCAACTTCGGAGCCGCCTATGAGTCGGGCTACTTCCCGATGATCCATTGCGGGACCTCGTACGGGCACTACAAGGAAGTCCGCGAGGAACTCGTCCACTCGGCCCAGTTGCGCGACGAGGTCCGCCGGATCTGCGACAAGCTCGGCAAGCCGTTCGTGATGCCGGAGGAAATCGTCCATTACTCCGAGTGGATCTACGCGATGCGCGATGAGTTCGCGAAGCGGCGGGTCCTCGACCTCTCGAACATCGACGTCACGGTCCATCCGGCCTGCCACTACCACAAGCTCGTGGTCGAGGACGCGATCTACGACCCGGATGTGTATGGGGGTCAGCGCACCGCGGTCGTGTCCGCGGTCGTCACGGCCCTGGGCGCCAACGTCAAGGACTACAGCACCTGGTTCGACTGCTGCGGCTTCGGCTTCCGGCACATCCTCGTCCAGCGCGACTTCACCCGATCCTTCGCAACCCTGCGCAAGATCGAAGTCATGCAGGAGGAGGCCAATCCGGATGTGGTGCTCACGCACGACACCGGGTGCGTGACGACCCTGGACCAAAGCCAGTTCGCGGCCCGCGCGCACAATCGCAAGGTCGGCGTGCCGGTCATGTCCGAGGCCCAGTTCGCGGCCCTCGCGATGGGTGCGCATCCGTACCGGGTCGCCCAGCTCCACTGGCACAGCACCGAGTATCGGCCGCTCCTCGAAAAGATGGGGATCGACTGGCGGGAGCGCTGGCGCGAGTTCGAGGAAGACCTCGAGCGACTCAAGCTCGACAACAAGGCGTACATGACCTGGGAGGATGCCGATGCCTGAGACGGTGCTCGTGATCGGTGGCGGACCGGCCGGGCTTGAGGCGGCCCGCGCGATCGCATCGATCGGTGGTCGTGCGCTCCTGGTGGAGCGGCGGGACGTTCTCGGCGGGACGCCTGACGAGTCGAACTACGCCGCGCTGACGCCACGGATGGGCTCCGCGCAGGACGCGCTCGATCTGCTCCGCGCCGGCGTCGTTGATCCGAATGTCGACGTGCGCGTTTCGACGACTTTGACCGCCTGCACGGGTTCGGTCGGTAATTTCTCGGTGACCCTGTCCGGGCCGGCCGGCGAGACCACCGAGCAGGTTGGGGCGATCGTCGTGGCGACGGGCTTCCAGCACTTCGATCCGGGCCGCGAGACCCAGATGTACGGCTACTACGAGTACCCGGACGTCATCACCTTGCCCGACGCCGAGAAGATGCTGAAGGACCATCGCTTCGTCCGCCCGTCCACCGGGGAGCCGCCGCGGAACGTCGCCTTCATCCAGTGCGTCGGCTCGCGTGATCGGCGCCTGGGCAACGAGTACTGCTCGAAGGTGTGCTGCGGGGTCGCGTCCAAGGAGGCGATCGAGATCCGGCGCCTCCTGCCCGACACCAAGGTCTACATCTTCTACATCGACATGCGGATGTACGGCTACTGGGAGAACGAGATCTACTGGCCCGCCCAGGAGGAGTACAACGTCACCTACATCCGGGGGATCGTCACCGAGATCGTGAGCAAGGACGGGCGCCTCCTGATGAAGGGTGAGGACACCACGATGGGGCGCCCGCTGGAGGTCCTCATGGACGTCATCGTCCTGTCGGTGGGCATGGAGCCAAGCCGCGGGACCCGTGACGTCGCCGGCATCCTGGGGCTCGAGCAGAACAAGTACGGCTTCATCTCGGCCCCCGGCGAGCCGATGGACCCGGTTTCCACCACGGTGCCCGGCATCTACGTGGCCGGCGCCGCGGCCGGGCCGAAGGACCTCGAGGACGCCATGGGGATGGCCGGCTCGGCCGCGATGCGAGCGGTGGGCGCCGTTCGCGGGCAACAGCGGGTGGAGGCGGCGGGGGCCCGATGACCTGGGGACCGGCGGTCTTTGGCGGCGGGAGCTTCGCCGGCCAGGGCGGGCTCATTGATGCTGTCGACACGCCCAGCGCCCTCGAATTCATGCGTGAGGCGCTGGTCAAGATCAGCGAGGAAGACATCGGGACGGTGGTTGACCTGCTGGCGCGGAAGCGCGACGTGATGATGCCGCTGCTGACCGAGGACGCCCTTGCATCCGCCAACGCGGATGCGGTGCGGCCCATTCTCTGGCGGGTCTTCGCGACTCGCCGACGAGCCGACGAGCTGCTCGTCGCCGCCGGAGCTCCCGTCATCGCCCGCGCGATCAATGACCTGGTCCACGGGGCCGGCCGGATCGAGACGCGCTTCGCCGCATTCGATGGCGCCCTCGGGGCCATCGAGGAACCGATTCGACGTGACCTCGGCGGCGAGTGCCTGCACTTCGCGGATCCGGAGCGGTACTGGCTGTGGAGCCGCTGGATGTGGGATCCGGAGCCGCGTACGGGGGCCCTGCCACTGGTCATGGTCGAGGACTTCGACTTCTCTGGAGACGATGCCGGTGTGGCCTACCTGCGGGTAGGTGCCGCCACAGCGGCGGTCATCGCCACCGCCAGGAACCTCGGTTTCCAGCGGATGGGCGCCAGCCCATTCGCCGTGGATGTCTACCTGGCCGCGATCTACGGGATCTACCTGTACACCGTGACCCGGCTCCGGATGACCCAGGAGTTCAACAAGGTGATCCCGCACCTGCCGGACCTGGTGCGCCGACTGCTCGGCGTGTGGTCCCTGGACGTCGCGCGGAGGAGCTGAACAGGATGTCCAGGGACCTCCCGATCCTCAAGGTTGACCAGGTCAACGAGCTGGAGCACGCGGTCGTCGATGGGGTCGACATCTCGGGCCACTGGAACCGGATGTTCAGCGATCGGTCAACCACCGAGTTCCCGACCGAGGCGATGGACTGGATCACCTCACTCGACGGGGGCGAATCCCTGCGCGACTGCTACCAATGCGGCAAGTGCGTCCCCGTCTGCCCCGTGCAGCACGTGGGGGACTACGGGCCGCGCAAGCTCAACTCGAAGGTCATTCGCGGTAACAACCTGCTCGACGACCCGGACCTCTGGCTGTGCACGACCTGCGGCAACTGCTACCGCATCTGCCCCAAGGAGGTCAACCCGCTCCGGATCATGCCCGCGATCCGGGAGCAGGCGGTCCTCGAGGGCAAGATCCCGGACGAGCTGTCCGATGTCTTCCGGAACCTCCAGAAGTCCGGCAACCCGATGGGCGAGTCGCCCCGCAAGCGGATCGACTGGATTGCCGAGGCGGGCGTCGACGTCCCGATCATCAGCCAGCTCGGCCGACCGGTGGATGTGCTCTGGTACGTATCCGACTACACGAGCTATCACCCCCGGGGCAAGGACGCGGCCAGGGCCATGGCGAGGGTCATGACGGCGCTGGGGGTGGACTTCGCGATCCTCGGTCCGGAGGAGCGCAGCGACGGTGACTCCGCGCGCCTGGCCGGCGAGAGCGGCCTGTTCGACCTCCTGGCCGAGCAGAACATCAAGGCCTTCGGCAAGTACGAGTTCAAGCGGCTCGTGGTCATGGACCCGCACGCCTACAACGCGTTCAAGAATCACTACCCGCGCCTGGGATGGGAAGGCGAGGTCCTCCACTACACGCAGTTCCTGGCCCCGCTGGTCGACCAGATCGAGTTCCTTTCGTCGGTCGATCTCGACGTGACCTATCACGACCCGTGCTACCTGGGGAGGAACAACGGCGAGTTCGAGGCCCCGCGCCTCCTGCTCCAGGCGATTCCCGGGATCCGTCTCGCCGAGATGCCCCATAACAAGGCGAACGGCTACTGCTGCGGCGGCGGCGGCGGCATGTGGCTCGACGGTTTCGTCGCGGACCACGTCTCCGAGCGCCTGTCCGAGCGCCGCGTGCGCGAGGCCGTCGCCACCGTCGGGATGGATGGGAGCGGCGTCCTGTCGGTGGCCTGCCCGTACGAACCATCCCGCTTCGAGGACGCCGTCAAGTCGACCGGCAACGACGGCAAGCTCGCGGTCCGCGACATCATCGAACTCATCGACCAGGCGATGCAGCCACCGGCGACCTGAAGGCCGATGGGCCGCGCAGCCCAGTCCCGCCGCACCCGCCGCCCCGAGACCACGCACCGGTAGTAACTCGAGGAGCCGCATGGACTACGTCGTTCTGTTGAAGCAGGTCCCCGATCTCGCCGAGGAATTGGAGATCGATGCCGCCGGGACCGGACTGGACCGCGAATGGATGAGCTTCGTCGCCAGCGAATGGGACGAATACGCGCTGGAGGAGGCGCTCCAGCTCAGGGAGTCGAGCGGCGGCACGGTCACCTGCCTCGCCCTGGGGGTTGAGGCCGGTGACGTCGATGAACTCCTGGCGACCTGCCTGGCGCGCGGCGCGGACCGCGTGGTCAAGGTCGGGTCGTTCGAGCAGAACCCGGATTCGCATACCGCGGCGGCGGCCTTCGCCGAGGCACTCGACGGGATCCCCCATGATCTCGTCCTCACCGGCGTCCAGGCGATCGACGATCTCGACGGTCAGGTCGGCCCGCTGCTCGCAACGCGGCGGAATCTGCCCCACGTATCGGTGGTCACCCACATCGCGGTCGGCGGAGACGGCAGGACCGTGACCGCGCACCAGGAGTACGCCGGCGGCGTGGTCGGCGAATTCGAGATCGACCTGCCGGCGCTGCTCGGTGTCCAGACCTCGCGCGAGGCGCCCCGCTATGCGCCGGTCAGCCGGGTGCGCCAGCTGATGAAGACCGCGACGATCGAATCGATCGACGGCGGAGGAGGAAGCGGCCCGGGCAGCGGCCTCGTCGTGGAGTCGATGTTCGTACCGGCGGCCGGTGGGACTGCCGAGATGATCACCGGCACGCCCCAGGCGATCGCCGAGCGCATCGCCGCGCTCCTCGCTGAGCGCGGCATCAGCGGCGGAGCGGCCCGATGAGCGGCGACATCCTTGTCCTCGTCGAGCATCGCGACGGGGCGATCCTCGATACCACCCACGAACTCCTGGGTCGGGCGCGGACACTCGCCGGCCAGAGAGGTGGCGAGGCGGTGGCGGTCCTGCTGGGATCGGGTGTGGCCGGACTGGCCGGCTCGCTCGGGGCGGCGGCGCGCGTCATCGTCCTCGACGACCCCGGCCTTGCGGCATTCAGCCCGTCCGCCTACCAGGCCGCGCTCGTGCCGCTCGTCCGCGACCGGGCCCCAGGCCTTGTCCTCATCGCGAACACCGGTCCTGGCATGGACGTGGCGGCCGGGCTCTCCGAGGCGCTCGAGCTGCCGCTCGCGGCCTACGCCACCGATGTCACGCTGGACGGTGGTTCGCCGCTCGTCACCTGCCAGCTGTATGCAGGCAAGATCCAGGCCAAGGTCCGCTTCACCGGAGGCCGCGGGATCGTCACGGTCGTGTCCGGCTCCTTCGCGGCGGAGACTGCCGCCGGCAGCCCGGCGGTGGAGAACGCGGCCCCTGCCGGAACCGACGGGCGGATCCGGTTCAAGGGGCTTCATCGGCCCGAGGCCGGAGACGTCGATATCACCCGGGAATCTGTCCTCGTCTCCGTCGGCCGGGGCATCGGCGAGCAGGACAACCTGAAGCTGGTCGAGGCGCTCGCGGCCGTCCTCGGCGGCGCGGTGTCCTCGTCACGTCCGATCGCCGATGCCGGCTGGCTGCCGCGCACACGCCAGGTCGGCAAGTCCGGCCTGAAGGTGAAGCCGAAGGTGTACCTGGCCCTCGGAATCAGCGGCGCGCCAGAGCATCTCGAGGGGATGCGCAATGCCGAGCTGATCATCGCGATCAACTCGGACGCCCGGGCGCCGATCTTCTCCGTGGCCCACTTCGGGGCGGTTGCCGACCTCCTCGATGTCGTGCCGGCCCTGACGGCCCGGCTGGGCGGGTAGCGGTACCCCGGGCGTGCTCGGTCGCGACATCACCCGCGAGATCTTCGAGGGGATCTCCTTCGAGGGAGAGGTCCTCTTCTACGGGCTGTCCGCGCTCGCGACGCTCGTGTTCTTCGTGGGCATCGGTGTGCGCCTGCGCAAGTACGTCCGGGGGCGCCGACAGGACGTGATCGGGTCACCGCTCGGGTTCATGCGACGGGCCGCTCGCAGTTCGGTTGACACGGCCCTCAACCGGACGGTCGCCAAGCGAGACGCGTACGCCGGCGTGTTCCATGCCGCGATCATGTGGGGGTTCATCGTCCTGTTCATCGGGACGGCGATCCTGACCATCGAGTCGGACATCGTCCGGCCGTTCCTGCCCCAATTCAGCTTCTACTGGGGTGCGTTCTATGTCGTGTACTCGCTCGTGCTCGACGTCCTCGGGCTGGCGATGATCGTGGGCATTGTGGCGATGGCGATCCGGCGCTGGCGTCGGCCGCGCCAGCTGGATTACGGCCGGGTGGATATCGGTCCGGCCACCACGGATCGCGGCGGGTTCCGGACGGGCGACTGGATCTTCCTTGGGTGGCTGGGCCTGCTCGGCGTGAGCGGCTTCATCCTCGAGGGTGCCCGGATCCTGGCAAACGACTTCCCCTGGTTCGAGGTCTTCTCGCCGGTCGGCTGGGTCGTCGCCGGTCTCTTCGGCGCGCTCGGGTTGACGGCGGCCTCGGCCGAGGCGATCCGCTACGCGCTGTGGTGGAGCCACGCGATCGTGGCCCTTGCGCTCGTGGGCTACTTCCCGTTCTCGAAGGCCATTCACGCGATCGTGGACCCCGTGAACCTGGCGCTTCGATCACCGCTTGCGGGTCGCCGCCTGCCGGTCCTCGCGGCGGCGGGAGCGGGCCCGGCGGACGGGCATCTCGGCATTCGTGACCTGTCCGACCTGACCTGGAAGCAGCTGGTCGACGTCGACGCATGCACCAAGTGCGGAAGGTGCCACGTTGCGTGCCCGGCGGTCGCCTCTGGTGCGCCGCTCTCGCCCCGGGACCTCATCCTCGACATCCGCCAGGAGGCGGACGCGGCCTGGTCCATCCTCGCTCCGCTCGGCGAGCACCGATCCGATCGTGCCTACGGCGGCGTAGACGTCGCACATGCCGCCAACGGCGGCTCGCGCCTCGCCGGCGGTCTGATCAGCGCCGACACCCTGTGGTCCTGCACGATGTGCCTCGCCTGCGTCGAGGCCTGCCCGGTCGGGATCGAGCACGTGCCCACGATCGTCGGGATGCGCCGCTCGCTCGTGGACCAGGGGATCGTGACCCCGGGCCTCCAGACCGCCTTCACGAGCCTCGCGAAGCAGGGCAATTCGTTCGGCCAGTCGGGTCGGGCGCGGGCCAGGTGGACGGACGACCTGCCGACACCCATCGTCGACGCGCGCAAGCAGGACGTCGACTGGCTCTGGTTCGTCGGCGATTTCGCCTCCTTCGACGTCCGCGTCCAGGAATCGACCCGTCTCGTGGCGCGCGTCTTCCAGGCGGCGGGCCTGGACTTCGGGATCCTGTACGAGGGTGAGCGCAACGCCGGGAACGATGTCCGTCGAGCGGGGGAGGAAGGCCTGTTCGAGCTGCTCGCCGAGCACAACGTCGGCCAGCTCTCGAAGGTCCGGTTCCGGCGGATCGTGACCACGGACCCCCACACCCTCAACACCCTCAAGTTCGAGTACCCGGATTTCGGCGGTGACTACGAGGTCTGGCACTACAGCCAGGTCCTGGCGTCGCTCCTCGCCTCCGGCGACCTCGTCAAGCAGCGCGCGATCAACCGCCGGGTCACCTACCACGACCCCTGCTATCTCGCCCGCTACAGCAAGGTCACGGCGGCACCCCGGGAGGTCCTCGCGGCGATCGGGGCGGACCTCGTGGAGATGCCGAGAAACGGCACGAATACCTTCTGCTGCGGGGCAGGCGGCGGCCGAATCTGGATGGACGACAGCGGTCTGGCGGAGCGACCGTCCGAGCAGCGCATCCGGGAGGCGGCGGAGCTCGTGGGGGTGACCGACTTCGTGACCTCGTGTCCGAAGGACCTGACGATGTACACGGCGGCGGCGAAGGCCACCGGGCACGCCGACCGGTTGCTGGTCAGCGACCTCATCGAGCTCGTCGCCGCGGCGGTGGGCCTGCCGCTGGAAGTCGCCGCGATCAACGAAGCGATCTCCGCCGACGAGATCGCCGCGACCGAGGTCATGCCCGGATGAGCGCGGCACAGCAGGCATTCGATGCCGCTCTCGAGGCATGGCTCGCGCGCCAGGCGGCAGCCGAGGACCGGCTGACGTCATTCGCGTTCCGGGAAGGCCAGCCAGCCGTCATCATCCCGGCTCCCACCAGTCACGATGCGCTCCGTCGCTGGATCCTGGGAGTCGTGGCCGACCCCGACGTCGCTGGGGTCATGCGCGCCCTGGGCGACTCCGGACGGTTGATTGCCGACCTCACGGCCGACGGGACACTCGGCCTGCGACCGGGCGACCGTGTCGCGCTGGCCGCCCGGATCGGCGTTCTCGCGGCCGGAGGTCTGATCACGCGGGAGCTCGAGGCCGACCGAGTCACGCTCACGGAGCTGGGAAGCGCGGCGCTCGCGCTCGCCGATGAAGCGGCCCCGGTCGCGACCGCGGGGGGTCGCAGGTGAACTGCCCGTATTGCCGCCGCGAGGGGTCGCGGATGGACACCCACGCCCACCTATGGGACGGCCACCCGGAGCAGGTACGGACGTTCCGCGACGAGGCCAAGGGCAATCTCAAGTTCGCTCTCGACTGCCCGTTCTGCGATGAAGGCCTGGAGCGGGTCGCCAATCCGCGCGGCCGTGAGACGGACTTCCTGGCGGAGTTCCAGCGCGAGATTGCGCTCGTCGCGTTCGACCTCCTCCTCTACCATTTCCAGGCGTCCCACGCCGAGCAGGTCGGGCTCCCACCGATCCCCGACGATCCGACAACTGAAGGAGGAGCGCCGTGACCGACGTACGGGGCTGCAACATTCCCGAAGACCTCTACTACTGGGTGGAGAAGCACGCCTGGGCCCGTGATGACGGCTCCGGGGAGTTGACCATTGGCATCACCGACGTGGCGCAGCATCTGGCCGCGCGCGTCGTGGCCATCACCACGAAGAAGATCGGCAAGGTCCTGGAGCGGGGCCAGAGCGTGGCCACCGTTGAAAGCGGCAAGTGGGTAGGTCCCGTACCCGCACCCGTGGACGGTGAGGTGGTCGCCGTGAACACTGACCTCGCGACGGACCCGACGCTCGTCAACAGCGACCCGTACGGTGCCGGCTGGATCGTCCGGATCCGCCCGTCTGCCTGGGACGCCCAGAAGGGGGAGCTCGCGACCGGCGCGGCAGGCGTGGAGGCGTACACCGCATTCCTGGTGGCGGAGGGGATCAGTTGCACCTGATCGGCCTGAGCGATGCCTCCGCCTTTCGCGGCTGCGAGATCCCGCCGGACCTCTGGTACGACGTGCCGCGCGACGTGTGGCTTCGCCCCGAGGACGATGGGACCGTGGTCCTGGGAATGACCGATCCGGCCCAGACGCGGGCCGGCAAGGTGCTCCACATTCTGTTCAAGAGGGTGGGCCGGCACATCGAGGCCGGCCAGAGCGCGGCAACCATCGAGTCCGCCAAGTGGGCCGGCCCGTTCCCGACACCGGTGGCCGGAACGGTCGTGGAAACCAACGAGGACGCGTTCAGAGCCGACATCCTCATCGCGAACCGGGATCCCTACGGCCTCGGCTGGATGATCCGCCTGGAGCCGGATGCCTGGGAGCCCGCGGCCATCGGCCTGGTCACCGGCCCGCTGGCAGTTGAGCGATATGAGCTGCGGATCGACGAGCTGGGGGTGTCATGCCTCCGATGCGCCGATTGAACGATAGCGAAGGAGCCCGACGATGAACGACGCAAGCGTCCCCATCCGGCTGCTGGATCTCGGAACGGTGAGTCCGTTGCGGTCCCAGACCGTCTTCCACGCCGTTGGCTATGCGATGTCCGAGGGATCGCCGGACACGATCATGCTGGTCTCGCCCGACGCGCCCTACGTCTCGATCGGGCGCCACCAGGACGTGGACCGGGAGGTTGATCGCGGAGTCTGCGCGGAACTCGGCTTTCCGGTCATCCGGCGCGAGATTGGCGGCGGCGCGGTCTACCTGGACGGCAACCAGCTGTTCACGCAGTGGATCTTCGCGGCCGAACACCTGCCGTCGACGGTCGAGGCGCGCTTTGCGCTGTACTGCGAGACGCTGGTGCAGGCGTATCGCTCGCTCGGCATCGAGGCGGCGTACCGTCCGGTCAATGACATCCATGTCAACGGGCGGAAGATCGGGGGGACCGGGGCCGCCCGGATGGACCGCGCTGAAGTCGTGGTTGGAAGCCTCATGTTCGACTTCGACATCCTGACGATGTCGCGCGTCCTCAAGGTGCCGTCCGAGAAGTTCCGCGACAAGGTCTATCAGACGCTCAGCGAGTACATGACGACGATGCGCCGCGAGCTCGGCGAGGCGCCCGATCGATCCGTCGTCGTGGACGCGTACCTCGCAGCCTGCTCGACCGCGCTCGGCCGGTTGATCGAGCCCGGGGCGTTGCGCCAGGACGAGATCGATCTCGCCGAACGCCTGGAGGAACGTTTCGGATCCCTGGAGTGGCTGGAGGAGGGCGGCGGCCTGCGCCGCCCTGGAGTGAAGATCCACGAGGGTGTGCGGGTTGCCGAGGGTGCAACCAAGGCACCCGGCGGGATGATTCGGTGCGTCGCCGTGATCCGGGACGACATCCTCGACGACGTCGCCTTCAGCGGCGACTTCACGGCCCGGCCGGCCGATTTGCCGGATCGATTGGCGGAGGTGCTGATGGGTTGCGCTGTAGCGGAGAATGCATTCCTGGAGCGAGTTTCGGGGTATTACGAACAGGTCCGGCCGGAGACCCCGGGCGTGACGGCGAACGATTGGGTGACCGCGCTCATGCAGGCCACCTCCACAGTCACGCCGGCCTGAAGCCGGCCACAGAAAGGGAGGCCAGCACGTGGTCGAGACGACAGATCGGGCCATGACGGACATGGATGCGCTCATCCGCGATCGCGTGGATGCCATGGTCACCACCAGGGTGGACGAGCTGTTCGCGATCAAGGAGGCGGAGCGCCTCGCGAAGCCAAAGAAGATGGCCATCATCGCCACCAAGGGCACCCTGGACTGGGCCTACCCTCCGCTCATCCTGGCCACGACGGGCGCGACGCTGGGCTGGGATGTGGGCATCTTCTTCACCTTCTACGGCTTGAAGATCCTCCAGAAGGACCGCAACCTGGAGATCGGCACCACCGGCAATCCGGCCATGCCGATGCCCATCCCGATGCCCCAGCTATTGACGGCGCTGCCGGGGATGACCCCGATGGCGACGTGGATGATGAAGCGCCAGTTCAAGGATCACGGCGTGGCCTCGATCGACGAACTGCTCGAGCTTGCCGTCGAGATGGGCGTCAAGCTCATCCCGTGCGGGATGACCATGGATGTGTTCGGCTTCTCCAAGGACGGATTCATCGACGGCATCGACCCGGTCTGCGGAGCGACGCACTTCCTGGACTGGGCAGCCGACGCGGACGTCTCCCTGTTCATCTGACCCAGCTGCACTGATCGACGCCCGGCGGGTTGCCGCCGGGCGATTCGATTCCCCGGCCGCGGCCTGGCGCGAGGGTTGCCCCGTCGGCCGGCAGCCGCGGCGCCGGTCTGGCCGCCACGTTCCGGCCGTCACGCTGCTCCGTCGCTCTGCTGGTCTGTTTTTTGCGCTGGGCGCAAGAATCGCGCCGGCGTTGCACGACACGCAAACAACTCGTGATTCGGGCGTGCCGGGCCTCGTTCCTTTGCGTCCGACGCAACAGAATCCACGGTGAGCGCGCCACGAGCGCACGCAGGCCAGGATGCCTGTACTTCGTTGCACGGGGCGCAATGGATCGATGAGTCGTCCGGTCCGCGGCGCTCGAGGGTCGAAGTTGTTTGCATCCCACGCAACGAGGCAATGGGCCCCAACGCGGTAGGGGCTCAGGAACGGCCAGGGGACCTTCCGACTATCGACGCAGATCAGTCCTTGGCTTCGGTGGCACCCGGACCACGACGATGGAGCTGCCGCCAGGATCCACGCCGGCACCGAGAAGCTCGAGGGCACGCCGGCCGGGCACCGGAGACGTCGCTCGGAGGTGCCCGCCGGCATCGTCCAGGAACAGACGTGCCGCACGCGTGTCCGGAAGGAGCAGGATCACGCCGTCCACGCTCGAGTCGCGAGCCTTCAGCTGGATCCGCCGGTCCAGCGCCTGGGCATCGCGCGGCAAGGTCTCGGCTTCGACGCCGTAGCGCCAGGTCGGCATCGAAAGCATGGCATCCCAGCCGCGCTGGTCACCGACAATGGGGAGAGGGACCTCCGTCGCCCACCGGACGGAGCGGTGGAGGCGCGCGCGAAAGGCCTCCAGGAGTCGGATGTGCCCGGCGTCGCGGATCGGGCCGCTGCCGGGGAACGCTCGCCCCGAGAGCTCGAGCCCGACGACCTCGAGGAGCTGCGCCACCGCGGCGATGGACACGCCTGGGACCAGTCCACGCTCGATCCGGCTGATCGACGCGGCGGACAGACCAACGGCCGAGCCGACCTCGACCAGGGACAGCCCACGGTCCACACGCGCGTCGTGGATCGCCCGGCCAAGTTCGATGCTGATCGCTCGGGCGCGGCGCATCCCGCGGTCGGCTGGTTTCTCGTGGGAGGCCATGGCCGGATCGTGGCCCCGGCCGATTGCTCGCGGCTTATCTGCCGATGCCGGCAGTCCACGATCCCAGGTCGCACCGGACGACGACACGGAGCCGCGACGCTGAGGGGCCCGACGCACGCTCGGCGACGATGCTGAACCCGGCGCGCTCGAACATCGGGAGCGTGCCGGTGAAGGCGGTTTCGGGATGAACCCCCTCGCCGGCATCGACGACGACCGGATAGGCCTCGAGCGTCTCCGCGCCCTGCTCTCGGGCGAACGAGATCGCCCCATCGAGCAGCGCGCGGGCCACGCCACGACCTCGGGCTGATGCAGACACCGCGAAACAGGTGATCGACCAGACTGGTCGATCGTCGATCGTCGGGATCACCTTCGAGCGGACGATGCGCTCGAAGTCGATGCGCGGGCCAACGCTGACCCAGCCGACCGCTCGCGCACCCGAGCCTTCGCCGTCCAGCGCGACGAGACCCGGCGGATGATCACTCTCGGCCTGAGCGCGGAGCCGGCCCCGCAGCTCGGGCACCTTCGCCGCGCCGAAGTCCTTCGCACGAAGCCGCCAGAACTGGCACCAGCACCAACGTGGGTCGCCGCCCTTCGGCCGCACCCTCGGCCGGAGGCTCCCCAGGCCGTCACGGCCAGAGCGGCGCGTACCCGAACTTGGCGAGGACCTCCGCGATCCGCTCATTGCCGAGGTCCGAGGGGTGCGTGTAGTCCTTGGCCAGCAGACTTCCCGAGGGTGTCAGACCATCCGGTCCATTGAACGCGTGGTAGATGTCGGCGCACTCGAAGCCGTTCGCCCTCGCCTCGGCGCAGACCATCTCGTTCCAGACATCGAGAATCAGCTTCGAACCAGACGCCTCGCCTTGGGTCGTGCCCGTCTCGATGACGTCGTTGTAGCGGTTCACCGTGCGATAGGCCGTCGCCCGGCCGGCGCGGAGCCCGACGACCTCCGCGAAGACCCTCGCGTACGTCGCCCGGTACTGGTCGGCCGAGGTCGCGCAAACGGCGCGGTCGAGATCCCAGTCCGGACATACGACGTTGTTGTGCGCGATCGTGATCAGGACGAAGTCCGCGCCGGCGATTGCCTTGCGGCGGACGGCGTCCGAGCGGAGATCGGCGAGGAGCCCCTCAACACGAAGGCCCGTGTACTCGGACAGGTTCGTGAGGGTTACCTCGCGGCCCGTCGCGCGCTCGATCGCCGCGGCATACCGGACCGCGACGCCGGTGCAGCCCGGGCAGTCCTTCGGGTGGTTGTAGGGGATCGAGTCGCCGACCACGACGAGGGACCACGACCGCGGGAGTGCCGTGGGGAAAGGCGAGAAGGTCGGCGCCGGTGTGGGCGGCGCGATCGTCGGCGCCGGTGAGGCGGGTGAGGCGGCGGTCCGGGGCGTGGCCGTCGCAGTCGGCCCCTGCGTGATCGGAGGCGTCACGACCTTCGTTGGAACCGGGGACCCCGTGACCGCGCACGATGCGAACAGGATGACCTGGAGCACGACGAGGACGAGTCGATGCGGCATGCGCCGGATTGTGCATCCGTCCGCGAATCACGCCGAGCCTGGGCCAGGCGGCCACGGTGATCGCACGTTCGGTCCATCCGGAATACGCTCCACCGCGATGGACCTTCCGGACCTCGGCCGCCCTCTGCCCGCATCCGCCGTCCCGGGCGAGCCACCGTCGCTCGTGGAGCTGGTGCGGCGGGGCACGGTTGACGCCGAGCTGGCGGCGCTCGTCTGGGTCCTTGTCGAGGCCCGGATCCCACTTGTCGTCGCAGCGCCGACAGCGTTGGTCGCGGTCGGTGCGGCGGGCGAGATCCTGCGCGGCATCGTCGCGTCGCTGCGCCCGGATCTCGGACTGGCGGGCGTGGATGCATCCGATCTCGCGACGCCCCTCGGGGTGCGATCCGCGCGCGAGATCATCCACGGCGAGCGTCCCGGCGGCGTCGCGCGCGCTGAGTCCCTCCAGGCGCTGCGCGACGACCTCGGAGCCGAACCCCCGGCCGGCCTCACCGATGACGAACTGTCATTCCTGGGATGTGTCCTCGTGCTCGGGGAGGATGCCCCGGGGCCGATCGAGGCGGCCGATCCCGCGATGGCGCCGGAGCGCGCGATCCGCGTCACTGCCGCCCATTACGTCCGGCCACTCCACCGTGACGAGCGCGGTCACGCGCAGCTCCTTGGCCCTGCGGTGCTGGCGATATGGGATTCGGGTCATCAGACCTTCGAGCATTTCGCCTGGGGCGTGCTGCCGGAGATCGCCGCCCGGCTCGGTCGCCGAACCGGCGACCTTGAAGCAGACCTCCACCATCGCCGGGACGACGTCGGCGGGCTCGCCGCGGCGGGGGTCACGTCACTCGACGAGGTCGGCCGGCTGATCGCCGGCTACCGCGTCGGATACGGGCACGCCCATGGGTCGGGCGCCGCGCACTGAACTGCAGGGCGTTTCCAGGCCGAGATCGGGCTTGTGTGGAACCGGCCGGCGGGCCTGACGCCCACCGGGGTACGATCGAGAACACGACCGTGTGCCGGCAGGACGCCGGCGCGTCCCACCCCAAGCACTGACGCGCGACGTCGGTGATCGACCGCGCGCATGGAGGTACCCATGGGTCTGTTCGAACTCCTCCTCTTCCTGCACGTCCTCGGCGCGATCATCGCGTTCGGACCGACCTTCGCGATGTCGGTGATCGGAGGCATGGGCGGCAAGGAGCCGATGCACGCGAACTTCGCGACTCGCGTCAGCGAGGCCCTTGCGAAACAGCGGATCACTCCACTGGCCATCGTGCAGGGTGTCACCGGAGTCGGCCTCATCGTCACAGGCGGCGTCGACCTCGGGAAGGCCGTCTGGCTCCAGGCCGGCATCCTGCTCTGGGTGACTGTCCTCGGGTATGGAACGGCGGTCCAGACGCCGGCCGTGAGGCGCCTCATCGAGCTCACCTCGGGCGGCCCGCCACCCGCCGGCGCCGCTCCCGCCGGCCCGCCACCGGAGGTGCTGGCAGCGGTCGGGAAGGTCCAGCGCGGCGGGATGCTCCTGGCCGGCCTCATCACCGTGATCGTCTTCCTGATGGTCGTCAAGCCCGGCGCTTGACCCGGACCGGCGCGCAACGGACGGGCCGACGGCGCCGGGACGGGCCGGCGGCGGCGGGACGATAATGAGCGAGACATCACGAACGGTCGCCACCGACCGAGGGGAGTCTCGCACCATGCCGTACGTCGCCAGCTCCGCCGCCGACCTGCTCACACGCGTGGGCAGCGCCCTCCACGTCGAGGGCGACCGCGTCGTCATCGACGATCTCGCGCACCTCCGCGGCGACGCCATCCGGGACATCGCCTGGACGGCGGCATTCGCCACGGACGACGGCGCGGCCGCCGCCGCCCATTGGCTCGCCTGGGAGGCTTCCCAGGCTGCCGGCGCACGGTCGGCGAGCATCCAGGACCTCTACATGGCTCGCGCCCGCGGCGAGGTGTCCGGGTTCACGGTCCCGGCGATCAACATCCGCGCCCAGACCTTCGACATGGCCCGGATCATCTTCGAGACCGCCGCCGCGGCGGACGCCGGGGCCGTCATCCTTGAGCTCGCGCGAAGCGAGCAGACGTACACGTACCAGCGCCCGATCGACTACGCGACGGCCTGTCTGGCCGGGGCGGTGGCCGCAGGTTGGCAGGGACCCGTCTTCCTCCAGGGGGACCACTACCAGTTCAATGCCAGGAAGTACGCCGCGGATCCGGAATCGATGACCGAGGAGATCCGGCGCGCCTGCCGCCTCGCAATCGACGCCGGCTACCGGAACATCGACATCGACTCCTCGACGCTGGTCGATCTGTCGTTTCCGACGGTTGAGGAGCAGCAGCGAGCGAACTACGAGCGATCCGCCGAGCTCACCGCGCTCATCCGATCGCTCGAGGCCGATGGCGTGGCGATCAGTATCGGCGGCGAGATCGGCGAGGTCGGGAAGACGAACTCCACCGAGGGCGAGCTGCACGCGTATCTCGACGGCCTCCAGCGCGAGCTGGCGCAGCTGGCGCCCGGCGTGATCGGGATCAGCAAGGTCAGCGTGCAGACCGGAACGTCCCACGGTGGCGTTGTCCTGGCGGACGGGTCCGTGGCGAAGGTGGCCGTGGACTTCGACGTTCACCGGCGGCTCGGCACGGTCGCACGGTCGGAGTACGGGCTCGCGGGGACCGTGCAGCACGGCGCCTCGACGCTGCCCGACGAGATGTTCCACACGTTCCGGGAGGTCGAAACCGCTGAGATCCACCTCGCGACCGGCTTCCAGAACGCGCTCTACGAGCACCCGGCATTCCCCTCCGAGCTGCACGCGAAGATCGAGGGCTGGTGCTTCGAAAACGCGCTCGACGAGCGCAAGGCGGACCAGACGGACCAGCAGTTCGTCTACACCTCGCGCAAGAAGGCGATCGGGCCGTTCAAGCGCGAGTTGTGGGATCTGGCCACGAAGGACGAGATCCTCGCGGCCCAGGCGGCAAAGATCGGGTTCCTCTTCCGCGAGCTCGGGGTCGTGGCGTCCCGAGCCATGGTGGACCGCTTCGTCCGCCCGGTGGAACGGCACCGGCCTGCGCCCGCGGCCGTGGTCGAGGCGGCGGCCTCGGGCGTCGCGTAGCCACCTGCGGGAGGGCAGCCCGATGACGGCGTCGGCGGCGGATGGAGCGCTCCGCGGCAAGTTGCGCGAAGAACTCACGCGAGCCATGCAGCGCGTCCCCGATCTCGCCGGTCGTGCGCTCGGGTTCACCGCGCTGTCCGGCGGGATCACCAACCGGAACTTCCTGATCACCGCCGCCGGTGCCCGCGACCAGTACGTCCTGCGCCTTGCCGGCAATGACACCCCCCTCCTGGGGATCAGCCGCGAGGTCGAACATGCGGCGACCGTCGCGGCGGCCGGCGTCGGCGTTGGGCCCGAGGTCGTCGCGTTCGTCCGACCAGAGGGCTACCTCGTCACGAAGTTCATCGTCGGAGAGCCCGTGTCCGACGAAGCTGTCCACCGGCCGGACACGATCCGACGTGTTGCCGACTCCATCCGCCGCTTCCACGACGGCCCGCCGATCCCCGGCCTGTTCATCCCGTTCCGGATCGTCGAGGCGTACCGGGCGCTGGCGATGGCCAGGGGTGTCGCCATCCCTGCCGAGTACGAGCTCGCGATGTCGATCGCCCGGCGGATCGAGCTTGCGTTCCTCGCCTCGCCGGTGGAGCTGCGGCCGTGCCACAACGACCTCTTGAACGCGAACTTCATCGATGACGGCGAGCGGATCCGGATCGTGGACTGGGAGTACGCGGGCCTGGGGGACCCGTTCTTCGACCTTGGGAACTTCTCGGTGAACAACGGCCTGACGCCCGATGAGGATGCCGTGCTTCTCGAGGCATATGAGGGCGAAATACGACCGGCGCGGGCGGCACGGCTGCGTCTGATGCGGATCCCGTCCGACTTCCGTGAGGCGATGTGGGCCGTTCTGCAGCAGGGGATCAGCAGCCTCGACGTTGACTTTGTCGCCTACGCTGCCGAGCACTTCGACCGGCTGCTCGCCAATGCCTCCACGCCGGCGTTCGAGCGCGCCCTGCGCGACGCCGCAGAGGGGTAACGGCAGCGCCCTCAGCGCACCTCGTCCACGTCGGTCCACCACTGGCGGCGATCGCCGACCCGGTCGCGCATCCGCCAGGCCAGCGGCTTCGGCACCGCATCGATGGCTCGTTTCAGCTCGGCAGCCGCGGCCGCGACCCGCGCTCGTTGTGCATCCTCGAGCTGAGGGTAGGTCGCGGCAAGGGCGGCCACCTTCTCGAGGTTCATCGTGAGGGTTCGCCAGAGGCCCCACTCATCCGCGGCGAGGCGGGCAATCCGCCCGATGTCGATCGTGTCGTCGTCGTTCGCGCCGAGCGGGTGATCGAGCAGCAGGAGGATCGTGTCCACCACGTCCTTCTCGTTCAGTTTCACGATCTGGAGCTTTGAGAGCAGGAGTTCGGCCAGCGGAATGGTCGGGCTGTCAGTCTCGAGCCGTCCGGCCAGCGGGATCACGTGGCAGAACTCCAGGCGGTCGTAGAAGACATCAAGGTGGATCTGCGCGAACGGGTGGTCGAAGATCGCCCGGCGGCCCTCCGAGAAGATGAAGACCTGGCGGTCCTCCAGGTAGCCCAGGCCGGAGATCACGGCCGCGACGTCCCTGGCGTCACGCTGGTAGGCCACGAAGTCGATGTCCGCGTACGTCCGCTCGAAGCTCGGGAGGAGCGCCCGGGCGTCGGGGCAGTGGAGCACCACGCCGATCGACCCGAGAACGCGAATCGGCCGTCCGCGCTCCGCGACGGCCGCCACGACGCGGTCGACCTCGCGTTCGAGCGCGGCGCGATCAAGGACGACGGCGTTCTGGTCGCGGGGCATGGGCGCTGGCGACTCCGTTCAGGGCGCGGGGATGCGCGGATTGTAGGCGCGCGCGCGCGCCGCGCGCGCCCCGCGCACGCCGCTGAGGCGGTATACCGTACCCGGCAACCCCGAGGAGGGCAGGGTCGGGGCAGCTCAGGAGGCGGACCGCACGTGGATCAGGCGAGGGTGGTCGTCATCGGTGGCGGGATCACCGGGTGCAGCGTCGCCTACCACCTCGCCGAGGCGGGCTGGACGGACGTCCTCCTGATCGAGAAGGCGCAGCTCACCGCAGGATCCACGTGCCAGGCGGCCGGCCTGGTGACGATGTTCAATCCGTCGAACACGATGATGCAGTTCCGCCGCTACAGCGTGGAGCTGTACGAGAAACTCGGTGTCTTCGATCGCGTCGGGAGTCTGCGTCTCGCCTCGTCGCGGGAGCAGCTCCGTGAGCTCGAGCGGACGGCCAGTCGCGCACGCGGGATCGGGCTGGACGCCGGCGTGATCTCCCCGGAAGAGGCCCGGGCGCTGATGCCCGCGATCTCGCCGGATTCGCTCTTCGGGGCCGTCCACATCCCGGGCGACGGGTATCTGGACCCGCACACCGCGACCCACGCCGTCGCGGACGGAGCCCGGGCGCTCGGCGTCCGGTTCCGCCTGAACACTCGCGTCACCGGGTTCGAGCTGGGCTCCGGCCGGGAGATTCGCCGCGTACTGACGGACCACGGCCCGATCGAGGCGGAGCTGGTCGTGAACGCCGCGGGAATGTGGGCTCCGCAGGTTTCCGCGATGGTCGGCGCATTCCTGCCTTCGACGCCGGTGGACCACCAGCACGTCGCCCTGAAGGCAGTCCCGGGCCACGAGCTGCCGCGCGACATGCCGTGTTTCCGGGATCCGGACAACCTCGTCTACGGCAAGAGCGAGCAGGGCGGAATGGTGTTCGGCGGGTACGAGGCCGAACCTCGGGCGCGCTGGCTGGACGGCGTCCCGTGGGAGCACGCGGCCACGTCCCTCCCGCCCGACTGGGAGCGGTTTGCACCGCTGATGGCCGGTGCCATTCGGCGCTTCCCGTTCCTGGCCGACGCCGAGGCGATCCGCCTTGTCTGCCATCCCGACGCGATGACCCCGGACTCGAACCCGCTCCTCGGGCCGATGCCCGGCCTCCGGGGTTTCTGGGTTGCCGCGGGCCTGTCGCTCAACGGGTTCGGGGGCGGCGGCGGACTCGGCCGGGCACTGGCCGGCTGGATCACGGCGGGAGATCCCGGGGTGGATGTGGCCTCGTATCGCGCTTGGCGGTTCGCGGACACGTACCGGGACCCGTCCTGGGTATCGGCGCTCGCGCGCGAGACGTACGCGGATTACTACCGCCTCCGCTTCCCCTATGACGCGGACGAGGCCGGTCGGCCCCGCCGGCTCTCTGCACTGCACGGCCGCCTTCAGGAGACGGGCGCTGTCTTCGGGACGAAGGCCGGCTGGGAGCGGGCGGACCTGCATCGCCCGGGCGCCCCATGGCGACGCGCCGGCCGACAGCCGCGCGAGGGCGGCTGGGCAAAGCCCGACTGGTTCGACCGGGTGGGTGAGGAGCACCGCGCGGTTCGGGAGCGAGCGGGGATCATCGATCTCACGTCGTTCGGGAAGATCGAGGTCGCGGGGCCGGGCGCCCTCGGCGTTCTCCAGCGCGTCTGCGCGAACGACGTGGACCGGCCGGTGGGAAGCGCCGTGTACGGCCAGTTCCTGGACGAACCCGGCGGAATCCTCGCCGACGTCACGATCACGCGCCTCGCCGAGGACCGCTTCCGGGTCCTCACCGGGGCCGGCTACCTGGCCGCCGATCTCGGCTGGATCCGGGCGAACGTTCGCGCCGAGGACGGGTCGGTCGCACTGCGAGACGTTACGGCCGACTGGGCGGTCATCGGGCTGTGGGGCCCGCGGGCTCGCCACATCCTCGGGGCGGCCACCGGCGCCGACATCTCCAATGCGGGGATCCCGATCCGGACGGCACGAGAAATTCACCTGGGGCCCGGCGCACCCGTGCTCGCGACGCGGATCAGCTATGCGGGTGAACTCGGCTGGGAGCTCACCGTCGCCCCGGAATGGGCTGTCCCGGCCTGGGATGCCCTCGTGGCCGCGGCTCGCGATCTCGACGCGGGTCTGGAGCCGGTTGGCTACCGCGCCCTCGAATCGCTCCGGCTGGAGAAGGGGTTCCGCTATTACGGCGCCGAACTGACGACCCGGGATTCGCCGATCGAGGCGGGTTTGGAACCATTCGTCAGACTGGGCAAGGGCGACTTCATCGGCCGCAAGGCGCTCCTTGCGGCACGGGATGCCTCTCCCGATGGCCCGGCGCGTCGATTGCGCAGCGTGACGGTCGGCGACGACGACTGGCTCCCGATCTTCGGCGGCGAGGCCGTCCGGATCGACGGTGAGGTCGTCGGGCGTCTCCGAAGCGGAGCGTTCGGATACACCGTCGAGAGGACGGTCGGGACGGTCTACCTGCCCGCATCCGTGGCGGAGGGCACGCCGATCGAGGTGGACGTGTTCGATCGGAGAGAGCCGGGGATCGTCGCCGCGGATGTGCTCCATGACCCCACGGGCGCCCGGATGCGCGGTTAGGATCACCCCCACGATGCGTCTCTTCCGCAAGGGCCAGCGCGGAACCAAGCTCTTCTACGCGACCGACGTCCACGGGTCGGAGCGGACCTGGAGGAAGTTCCTCAACGCGGCGAAGTTCTACGGTGCCGATGTCCTGGTCATGGGCGGCGACGTCATGGGCAAGCTCGCGATTCCGGTCATCCGCGAGGCCGGCGGCTCGTACAGGGCCACGGTCCACGGGCGCGTGGAGCGGGTCACCTCGGAGGCCGAGGTGACGGCCATCCGCGCGCTGATCGGTGACCTCGGGTTCTACGACGTCCTCATGGACGAGGATGAGTACCGGGCGACGCAGGCAGATCCGGCTGCCGTGGAGCAGCTATTCGTGCGGCTCGCGACCGACCGCGTCGCTCGATGGATCGATCTTGCCGAGACGCGCCTCGCGGGGACCGGGATCAGGGTCTACGCGACCGGCGGCAATGACGACCTGACCGAGGTCATGGCGACCATGGATCGGACCGACACGAAGTCGTTCGTGGCCTGCGAGGACCGTGCGGTGCCGCTCGACGATGAGCACGTGATGATCAGCATGCCGTACGTGAATCCGACGCCCTGGCGGACACCACGGGAGGCCGAGGAACCACAGCTTGCCGAACGGATCGCGGTGCTGGCCGATCAGTTCGGCGACCACGGCAAGGTCATCTTCAACTTCCACGCGCCGCCCAAGGACTCGACCCTTGACACCTGCCCGATGCTCGACGGGACAACAGACCCGCCGAGCCAGGTGGTCAAGGGAGGGCAGCCTGTTCTGTACGGCGCCGGAAGTACGTCGATTCGCGAGGCGATCGAGCGCTATCAGCCGATGCTTGGCCTGCACGGCCACATTCATGAATCACAGGCCGCGGCGAAGCTCGGTCGGACGGTGTGCGTCAACCCCGGCAGTGAGTACGGCGAGGGCGTGCTCCGGGGCTGTCTGATGACCATCGCCGACGGCAAGGTCACGAGTTACCAGATGACGGCGGGCTGATCACGGCCCCCGGACCGGCGCCCAGCCGGTCCGGATGCGGCAGAGGAGGTGCGATCGAGGCTAGGTCCCAGGTAATGGGGTGGTCCTGAGGGAGGATCGCCCGGTCCCACATTCCCTGTATCGAGGTGAAGGTATGGCAACGGCTACGACCACGACGCCCGAGGTCTTCGTCAGGAAGTCCTCCGGTCTGGTCCGCGTGATGTCCGCGCGATCCGCGTTTGTCTACAACGTCCTGACGATGGGCCTGATCTTCCCGTGGACGTACCTCTGGGCGCCAGGAGCGCTCCCGGGTGGTCAACTGGTCTGGGGCATCCTCCTGGCCATGGTCCTGGAGATCCCGATCGCGCTTGCCTATGTCTGGCTGTCGACCGCCCTTCCGAGATCCGGCGGCGACTACGTCTTTCAGAGCCGCGTGCTCGGCGGCGGGATCGGCTTCACACTGGTCTTCTCCGGGTTCGTGATCTGGATTCTCCAGTGGGTAGCGCTGTCCGGATGGCTGCTGTCGTCCCTTGGATTTGCGCCACTCTTCCTGGGCCTCGGGGCGGCCACCGGGAGTAGCACGCTCGTTGACATCGCCTCGTGGTTCACGACAACGAATGGCATCGTGATCACGAGCATTGCCAATGCGCTCGTGGCGATGCTGATCCTGACATCGGGATTCAAGAACTACGTGCGCCTCCAGAAGGTCATGTGGATCGCGATCCTGCTGTCCTTCGGCACGATGCTCGTCGTTCTGGCGACGACGGTTGCCTCCGAAGTCCCCGGCAAGCTCGATGCCTTCTCGGCCGCGATCGGCGGCTCGGGCACCTTCACCGCTGACGCGACCGCCGCGGCGACGGATGGCGGAGTTGATCTCAACCCGCCATTCAGCCTGCTGGCGACGCTGCTGATTGCGCCGATCGCCTGGACCTCGCTCCAGTGGGCGACCTACTCGGCTCAGCAGAACGGCGAGATCAAGTCCGCGGGGTCCTTCAAGGATCAGCTCTTCATCATCGTTGGGTCGCTCGTGCTCACGGGCGTCCTGCTGGCCGTGCTCGCGTTCTTCCTGCAGAACGCGATTGGCACCGAGTTCCTGTACGTGGCCGGTGCCGGGTATTGGGGAGCGGCAGATGTCTCGCTCGCGGGTTCGTACCTGTGGCCGAACATCATCGCCACCGCGATTGCCAACAACCCGATCATCACGATCATCATCGCGACCGGGTTCATCCTGAACGCGCATCAGATCGTCCATAACTGCTACATCGGCATGACCCGCGTCATGGTTGCGATGTCGCTCGACCGCCTCCTTCCGGAGATGGTCAGCCGCGTGTCGGACCGTTTCCACACACCGGTCAATGCGCATCTCATCTACTTCCTGGCAAGCCTGCCGGTCATCTACCTGTACAGCAACTACTCGGTTGATGACGGCGCGGGCGGGGCCACCACGTGGACGTCGCTGACGCTCGGCGTCACCTTTGCCTGCGGCTACGTGTTCGTTGGAACGGCGATTGCAGGTGCGCTGCTTCCGTTCCGGGCGAAGGCCCTCTACGAGGCGTCCCCGGGCTCGGCGTACAAGTTCATGGGCGTTCCGGTCGTGAGCATCGTCGGGACGCTCGGCGCGGTGGCCGGGGCCATCTTCATCTACCTATTCCTGACCGAGCCAAGACTTGGGCTCACCAGCGACCTTGCCTATCAGGTGGTTGGGCTGATCCTGCTGTTCTCGCTCGGCTGGTACCTCGTCACGTACTACGTGCGTCGGTCCAGCGGCATCAACGTCAATTACGCGTTCAAGGAGATCCCGCCCGAATGAGTCGCGGGTTCAGCCAGGTTTCGAGACGGCCCGGGCAACGCCCGGGCCGTTCGATTCAACCGGCCGCCGTTGCGGCCAGCCACCCCTCGAAATCCGGACCGTCAATCATCGCCTCGGCGCGCGTCCAGCGCTCCACGGCCCAGGCCCAGAAGTCGTAGTCGATGGGAGAGATCCGAGCCTGGATCGCCGCCCACAGGGTCCAGCCGACATCGGACATGATCATCTGGAGCCGACAACGCGCCACGAGCGCAGGGTTGACGGTCCCGAAGTACCCGGCGATGAGCTCCTTGAGCCGAGCCTCGTCGAAGCCGAGCTCCTGGGCCGTGTTCCCCAACTCGAAGGTCGGGTCGTTGTTGCCGCTGTACTCGTAGTCCACGATCCACAGCCGTTCCCCGTCGTCGAGATAGTTCTCGGCGAGCAGGTCGTTGTGGCACGGCACGGTCGGCAGCGGGTTGGCTCGGAGGGTCGTGTCGATTCGCGGAACTGCCGCCAGGTGCTCTCGATAGCCGGCAGGCACCGGGATGCCACGCTCGTCGATGACGCCGAGATACCGCGCCGACAGGGCGACCATGTCGAAGTCGTCCCGGAAGCGTGGGCCGGCGTGGAGACGCCGCAGGGCCTGGGCGATCCGGGTCGGTTCATCGGCGCGCTGGAACGCGGCGTTCGACATCGTCCTCGCGTCGAGCCATTCCAGGACGATCACGCTCCACTCCGGCAGCTGGTGGAGGACACGAGCCCCGACGCCCGCGTCGGCCGCGGCGCGGGTGTTCGCGAGCTCGTTGCCGCGGTCCACGGCGAGCAGCTCGGTGGCCGTCCCGGGGATCCGGACGAAGTGGGGGACGCCGTCCACCGCGACACGGAAGTTGCGGTTGGTCAGCCCACCGGCGATTGGCTGTGCGGTCACCGGGCGGCCGGCCCATGCCGGGATGGCTGCGATGACATCCTCGATCGAAGGCTCCACCGGTCCCGAATCCTCCCTGCAACCCTGGGCCGAGCGTACACGCTACGGAACGATCCACGCGGTAGCGCGGCGCTCGGTACCCTGTGCCGATCGGAATGCGGACGCCGGCACGGGTCGGTTCGCACGTAACGTCAATGAGGAGCGGAAGCGCGAATGGTGGAGCAGGCCCGAGCGGTGATCATCGGCGGCGGCGTCGGTGGGACGTCCATCGCCTACCACCTGACGGAGCTCGGCTGGCGTGACGTCGTCCTCGTTGACCGTGCGGAGCTGACTTCCGGATCCACGTTCCACAGCGCCGGGCTCGTCGGCCAGCTCCGATCGAGCGTGACCCTGACCCGGATGATGATGTACGGGGCCGCGCTCTACCGGCGCCTGACTGCGGAGACCGGTGTCGACGTTTCGTGGCACGAGGTCGGCTCCCTCCGGCTGGCCTCCACGAAGACCCGCTACGAGGAGCTCCAGCGCCAGGCGGGCTGGGCCAAGACCTTCGGGCTGCCGCTGGACCTGATCTCCGCGAAGGACGCGCAGGAGCGCTTCCCGCTCATGACACCCGACGGCGTCCTCGGGGCGGTCTGGCTTCCGACCGACGGTTGGCTCGATCCGTCCGGCCTCACCCAGGCGCTCGCTGCCGGCGCCCGAGCACGCGGAGCGCAGATCCGGCAGCACACGCGGGTCGTGGGGATCAACGTCGAGCGCGGCCGCGTGACCGGCGTGGAGATCGAACACAAGGGCGAGCGCTCCACGATCGCGGCCGATGTCGTCGTCAACGCCGGCGGCATGTTTGCGCCAGAGATCGGGCGAATGGCCGGCGTGACGGTGCCGATCATCCCGATGGCGCACCAGTACCTGTTCACCCATTCGATCGAGGGCGTCCATCCGGGCCTGCCGACGATGCGCGACCCGGACAACCTGTGCTACTTCCGCGAGGAGGTGGGCGGACTGTGCATGGGCGGCTACGAGCGCGACCCCGCGCCGTGGTCCCTCGACGGCGTCCCGGCGGACTTCAACCACCGGCTCCTGGATCCGGACTGGCCGCGCTTCGAATCGATCATGGAGGGCGCGATTCGACGCGTACCCGCAATCGCCGACGCCGGCGTGACCCGGATGATCAACGGGCCGGAGGGGTTCACGCCGGACAACGAGTTCATCCTGGGCGAGAGCGAGGTCCGCGGGTTCTTCGTCGCCGCCGGGTTCTGCGCCCACGGCATTGCCGGCACGGGCGGCATCGGCCAGCAGATGGCGCACTGGATCGTGGACGGTGAACCCGAGCTGGATCTCTGGAAGATGGATATCCGCCGTTTCGGCGGCCAGTACCGCAGCCAGAAGCTCACGCTGGCGCGGACCTGTGAGAACTACGCGACCTACTACGACATCCACTACCCGAACGAGGAACGGCACGCCGCGCGGCCCCTGCGCATCTCGCCGGCCTACCACGAGCTCGCCGCGCTGGGCGTGGTTTTCGGCGAGAAGTCGATGTGGGAACGCCCGAACTGGTTCACCCCGAACCAGGATGGCGCGGGCGTCACGGACCGGGCGTCGCTCGAGGCGCTCCGGCCGCGAGGGTGGGCCGGTGAGCACTGGAGTCCAGCGATCGGCGCGGAGGCACTCGCCACTCGGCAGACGGCCGGGCTGTTCGATGAATCGAGCTTCGCGAAGATCGAGGTCGAGGGCGCCGGCGCACTCGCCTATCTCCAGTACCTGTGCGACAACGACGTGGACAAGCCGGTCGGCAGCATTGTCTACACCCAGATGCTCAACCGGCGCGGCGGGATCGAGTGCGACTTCACCGTTACCCGCCTGGCGGACGATCGATTCCTCATCGTCACCGGGACGGCATTCGGGAACCACGACCTCGGCTGGATCCGGAAGCACCTCCCGGACGACGGCAGCGTCCGGGTCCGGGATGTCACCTCGTCGCGGGCGTGCTTCGGACTGTGGGGCCCGCGCGCTCGGGACATCCTCGCGCCGCTGACGAAGGACGACGTCTCCGATGCCGGGTTCCCGTACATGACGGCCCGCGAAATCACGATCGCGGAGATCCCCGTCCTGGCGTTGCGTGTCACCTATGTCGGTGAGCTCGGCTGGGAGCTGTACCCGCCGGCCGAGTACGGCAGGGCGCTCTGGGACGCCCTCTGGGCGGAAGGGACTCCACAGGGCCTCGTGGCGTGCGGCTATCGCGCGATCGACGCCCTTCGGCTCGAGAAGGGCTACCGCGTCTGGTCGAGTGACATCACGCCGGAGGAGACGCCGTACGAGGCAGGGCTCGGGTTCGCCGTTCGCCTCGACAAGGGCGCGGACTTCATCGGCCGAGACGCCCTGGTTGCCGCGAAGGCGGCCGGCCCAAGGAAGCGTTTGCGCTGCCTGGTCCTCGACGACCCACGCTCGGTGGCCCTCGGCAACGAGCCGGTTCGGGTGGACGGGACGATCGTCGGGCGAGTGACGAGTGGCGGCTATGGCTTCGCTGTCGAGCGCTCGATCGCCTACGCGTACCTGCCGCCCGACGGCGCAGCCATCGGAACGCGCGGCGAGATCGACATCTTCGGGCGGTGGATCGGCTGCGAGGTCGTCCGGGAGCCCGTCTGGGACCCGGAGGGGGCGAGGATTCGGTCATGAAGCCGGATGCCGTGCCGGCCTACGGCCCGGACTGGAGCGCCTCGCTCCGGCTCGGCTCCGACGCCGAGCTGCGCGGCTGGGTGGACGCCGCCCTCGGTTGGTGCGATGCCGCGGATGAGATCGCGCTGCGTCACTTCCGCCAGAACCCGGTGACGACCCGCAAGCCGGACCGGTCCTTCGTGACGGAGGCGGACACGGCCGTGGAGCGCCTGCTCCGAGACCGGATCGCCGACGCCTTTCCGAATCACGGGGTCGTGGGCGAGGAGTACGGCGCGGACGGCGGCGGAGCGTCCGTGCGCTGGTTCGTCGACCCGATCGACGGCACGCACAACTACCTTCGGGGCGTGCCCGTGTTTGCCACCCTGCTGGGTGTGGAACGCGACGGCGAACTCCAGGCCGGGATCGTGTCGGCGCCGGCCATGGGCGGCCGCTGGTTCGCCTGGCGGGGTGGGGGAGCCTGGGGCGCGGGACCGCTGGCCGGCCTGGATCGCAACGGCGGTCCTCGCCGCCTGCGGGTGACGGCGATTTCGAACCTCGCCGATGCGCAGATCCTGTATGCCGGGACGCAGGACCTCATCGCGACGGGCGATGCGCCGGGTTTCACACGGCTCCTCGAGTCATCGTGGCGCGAGCGTGGGTTCGGCGACTTCTGGGGTTATTCGCTGGTCGCCGAGGGCGCGGCCGAGGTCATGGTGGAGGTTGGGCTCTCCATCTGGGACGCGGCAGCACCCGTGGTCCTGGTAGAGGAGGCGGGCGGTCGCGTCACCGACTTCGCCGGCCGCCGGATCTTCGATGGCGGCACGATCCTCGCCACGAACGGCGTGCTGCACGATACGGTCAGGGCAGTGCTGACCAGCGGCTGAACATCCGGGTCCGGGCCGCGTGGCGGCGGCGGCAGGCCGACGCCGCCACGCGTTCAGTTTCTCCTCAATGCCCACCTGGAGGTCCTTGGACAGCGATGGCCGCGGGCCGGCCGGCTCAGTGGGGCCGATTCCGTCTCCAATGCTCATCAGGAGAACACTTGGGCCGGATTCTGGGCTCCGGCGCCCCGCGGGACGCCCGGCAGGGACCAGATCGGTTTCGAGTGCTCACCGGGCGAGCATTCGGGAACTTCTGGGCCAAGGCACGGGTGTGGCGGCCGCACGGGCGGGGCCGTGTCGGTCGCGGTGGAGTACGAACCGGGGCCTGCTCGCTTATCGGGTCGCGGCCCGCGTCGCCATCTCCCCCCATGGTCCGAGCAACGAATCGCGCTCGTCGGGCTCGATCTCATCCCACAGGATCACGGCGACGACCGCGAGCTCCAGCGAGGCAAGGAATCGGAGCCGCTCCTCGGGCGACGATGCGTTGGTGCGCGTCAGCAGCACCGAGTGATAGCCGCCCAGCGCTTCGGTCGCCGAGCGAACGGCGAAGTCCCGGAATTCGCCGAGCGCGGCCAGGACGCCGGCCCGCCGTGAGCCCTGCCCGATGAGTTCCTGGACCCGATCCAGCGCCTCCAGGCGCTCGTCCGGGTCGTGAGAGGCCGCCGAGAACGCCATGTAGAGCTCGCTGTCGAGCTGCTGGAACGCGTCGGCGAAGCGGTCGAGCCGGCCACGCGCCTCGCCGGGCAGGCGAGCGATCGGGTCCCGTGACCCGGCCATCAGGCGCCAGCCGCGCGGATGCTGTCCTCGAGGATGGAGAGCGCCAGATCCACCTCATCGGCGGTCGTCACGAGCGGCGGGATGATCCGCGACACGTTGCCGAAGGAGCCCGCCGACAGCACGATCAGATAGCGCTCGAGGGCGCCTGCGATGACTCGCTTCGTGAGGTCGGCGTCGGGTACCCGGCCATCGCCGTCGCCCGGCCGCACGAACTCCATGGCCACCATGCACCCGAGGCCGCGGACGTCCCCGATTGCCGGGTGGTCCGCCTGGAGTTCCCGCAGCCCGCCGGCGAGCTGGGCGCCGCGGGCCCGGGCATTCGCGACCAGGTCCTCCTCCTCGATGACATCGAGGGTCGCCAGCGCGGCGGCACAGGACACGACGTTCCCGCCGTACGTCCCGCCGTGGGTGCCGGGTGCGAACCGGTCGAGGATGTCGCGGCGAGCCAGGATCCCGGACAGTGGCAAGCCGGACGCGATGCCCTTGGCCATGACCAGGATGTCCGGCTCCACGTCCCAGTGACGGACCGCGAACATCTCACCCGTGCGCCCGAATCCCGTCTGGACCTCGTCGGCGATGAGCAGGATCCCGTGCTCCCGGGTGATTTCGCGGAGGCGAGGGAGGAATGTCGGCGGAGGAACGACGTAGCCGCCTTCGCCCAGCACCGGCTCCACGATGATCGCGGCGACGCGGCTCGGGTAGATGACCTGGTGGAAGAGCAGATCGAGTTCCGCCTCCCAGTCGCAGGAACAGCTCGCATCCGGCGCATGCGGTCCGCCCGCCGCCCGATAGCAGTACGGGAACTTCGTGTGGTAGACGGAGCCCGGCAGCGGCTCGAATGCGGCCCGGTAGACGTCCTTGGCCGTCGTCAGCGCCATCGTCTGGGCCGTTCGACCGTGGAACCCACCCCGAAACGCGATGATCACGGGTCGCCCGGTCGCCACGCGGGCCAGCTTGACGGCCGCCTCCACGGCCTCGGCCCCCGAGTTGGACAGGAAGGCGCCCCACGGTCCGCCCGGGAGCAGGCCCGCGACCCGTTCGTACAGCCGCAGCCCGGGCTCGTGGTAGACGATGTTCTGCTGGCCGTGGAGGAGCTTGGCCGCCTGTGCCTGGACCGCGGCCACGACCCTTGGATGGGCGTGGCCCGTGTTGGTCACGCCGATCCCGGATGAGTAGTCGAGGTAGCGCTCACCACTCGGGGTGATCAACCACGAGCCCTCGCCGCGGTCCACCTCGAGGTTCGTAATCCGGCCCCAGACCGGCGGGATGACGCCGTGGTCGGGGAACGAGGTCGCGGCTCCGTTGGCCATCAGCGCGGCCGCACGGCGACGGTCCGGCTGCCGCGCCCCTGGAGCCAGACGGAGATCGCCACACCGCCCACCGCGATGAGGAAGATCGCCGTGCCGATCACGTGGACCTGCGGCGGCAGGTTGTTCCGGATTGTGCCCCAGATCCAGACCGGGAACGTGTTTACCAGTCCGGATGTGAAGTTCGTGATGATGAAGTCGTCGATCGAGAGCGAGAACGCGAGCAGTGCCGCGGCGATGATGCCCGGCCGGATAAGCGGGAACGTGATCTTCCAGAACGTCGTCCACTCATTCGCCCCGAGGTCCATCGCCGCCTCCTCGAGATGGCGGGGGAAGCCCTGGATGCGGGCCTTCACGGTCACGACGACGTAGCTGATGTTGAACATGACGTGGGCGATGATGATCGTCTTGAGGCCCAGCGGGTAGAAGATCCCGGTCGGGATGATCGACTTGAACGGCTCCTGGGTCGCCGTTGCCACGAAGATCGACAGCAGGCTGGCGCCCAACACGATCTCGGGCGTCGCCATCGGGATGAAGATGAACAGGTTCGTTGCGTTCCGGCCCTTGAAGCTGTAGCGAACGAGCGCGAGGGCGATCAGCGTCCCGAGGATCGTCGCGATGATCGTCCCGACGATCGCGACCAGGATGGACGTCCACAGCGCGTCGGCGAGCCCCGGGCGGTTGAGCGGGCTGGCCCAGGCGTCGAGCGAGAACTCGGCCCAGACGAAGTTGAACTTGCCCACCGGGTCGTTGAACGAGAAGACGATCATCACGACGATGGGGACCATCAGGTACGCGATCGCGGCGATCGTGAACAGTTTCAGGAGCCACCGGTCGGCGAACGCCTGCAGGCGCGGCCCGGCGCCCGGGTGGGCAGCCTGGACCCTGGGCGCGGCAGCGGTCATGCCGTGCCGCCCGTCAGCTCCTCGGTCCCGAGGAGCTTCGCGTAGAGCGCGATCGCGATGAGGATGCCGGCCATCAGGAGGAACGCCAGGGCGGCGGCGATCGGATAGTCGTTCTGGTCCAGGAAGCGGCCCTGGATGACGTTCCCGACCATCTGCGTCTTGGGGCTCCCGAGGAGCTGAGCGTTCACGTAGTCGCCAAGCGCCGGGATGAACGTGAGGATGGAGGCGGCGAAGACACCGGGCAGCGACAGCGGAAACGTGACCCGAATGAACGCCTGGCTGATGAGGAGCCCCCCCACCAGCCCGCCGGCCACCGCCCCCACGAGGCCGGCAGCCATGACCGCGGCAGGTGCCGCGTCCGCGCCAACGAGCTTCCCGTAGCCCAGGCCCACCTGGAGTGCGATGAGCACGAAGGCGCCGGCGACCGCGCCGGCGATCATGCCGCCACGGCGCCATGGGCCGGCATACAGATCCTCGGCTGCCTCGATCAACCGCCGGTCCACCTTCTCGATGGAGACATAGAGCGGCAGGACCATGAACGGCAGGAACTGGTAGGTGAGCCCGCCGACGACCGCCAGCGGCGTGCCGATGATGGAGAAGTTGTCCGGCACCAGGCCCAGGGCGTCACGGACGATCGACAGGACCGGCCCGTCGTTGCCCAGGATGATCCGCCAGCTGATCGTGCGAATGAGGAAGCTCGTGAAGAACGGGGCGATGACGAGGAAGAGGAGCAGGTTCTTCCAGCGGCCGCCCTTGAATGCGATCGCGTAGGCGAGCGGATAGCCGATCAGGAAGCAGAGGATCGTCGCGAGGCCGCCGTAGACGATCGAGTTCGTGAAGTTCTTCGAGAACTTCGCGATGCTGCCCGTGTAGTTCTGAAAGTCCCACACCTCGGGTGGTGTCGTGAACCCAGTCCGAAGCGTGCCCTCGGAGAGGCTGAAGAGCAGCATCTGGATGTTCGGGACGACGAAGAACAGGAGGAGCCAGAGCAGGCCTGGCGCCATGAGCAGGTACGGGATCGCGCGGCGGCTCCGGAGGAGAGACACGCTCGGCAGGCCTCGTCAGTCGGTGGGCTGCCGCGGCCGGGTTGGCCCGGCCGCGGGTCGATGCACGTGGGCCGTTACACGCCCTCGAGGTCGGCGGCCAGATCGGCCCATTTGATGTCCTCTTCGTCCGCGAGCGCCATCTGCGGGAACATGTTCGCGGCGATCTCGGTGGGCGGGAACAGCAGCGGGTTCGCAGCCGTGTCCGGATCGGTCTTCGCGATCTCGTCGCCGGCACCCTTCACCGGCGAGATGTAGTAGATCCAGGCGGCGAGCCGGGCCGCGTTCTTCACGTCGTAGACGAAGTCGATCATCGCCTCGGCTGCGGCCTTGTGCTGCGCGCCTTTCGGGATCAGCATGTTGTCCGTCCAGATGATCGAGCCTTCCTCGGGGAAGACGAAGCGGTCATCCTCGCCGCCCGACGACGCGAGGTCGCCCGACCAGACCATGGCGGCCCACGTGTCGCCCGAGCCGAAGTCCTGCAGGTACTCGTTGCCCGTGAAGGCGCGGATGTGCCCGTCGTCCACGAACGGCTTCAGGTAGTCGTGGACCGTCTGGGCGTCCTCGTAGGTCATGTTCGCCGGCTCGTTCGCCACGGTGCCCTGCGCCTTGAGCATGAGCCCCACGAGCGAGAAGGTGTCCGGGTAGCCGCTGAGTAGCGTGACCTTGCCCTTGAACGCCGGGTCGAAGAGGTCCGCGACCTTGGTCAGGTCCCGGCCGGTCGACACCACGTTGTAGCCGACGCCGGTCGCCCCGGACTGCCACGGAAAGTGGAACTTCATGTCCGGATCCCAGTCGAGGCCCCTCAGCTCGTCGCGGACGTTGGCGTGTGCGGTCGGTGTTGCTGCCGCGTCGATCTCCTCGATCCAGCCGGCCCGCACGACCCGGGCGGCCATGTAGTCGGTGAGAACGATGATGTCCCAGCCCGTGTCAAGACCGCTGCCGAGCTGCGGGGCGATCGTGGCGTAGAAGTCCTCGTTCGCCTCGATCTCCTCCTGGTAGTTGACCTCGATGGCGTATTTCGCCTCGAAGTCCACCAGGGTCGGAGACGAGGTCTCGTCCTCGGTCAGGTCGATGTAGGCCGGCCAGTTCGCGAAGTTGAGCGGGCCCTCGACGTTGACCGCGGTCGGCTGCGGGGAGCCGATCGCGTCGGTCGGCGCCACGGAGCCGATCGCGTCGGTCGGCTTCGGGGAGCTGCCGCCGCCGCAGGCCGCGAGGAAGGCCGCGAAGCCGGCCATGGTCGAGCCCTGGAGGAACGTCCGGCGGGTAACCGGGATGGCGCGGATGGCCTGTTGGAGGTCGGACATGGGTCGGCTCCTTTCGAGACGGTCTGGCGTCGGGACGGTCATCCTGCGACGGCTGCGTTGGTGTGGACGGGGCCGTCGTTTCCAACGGCGAACGTGTGGTCCGGAGACCAGCTCAGATGGACTTCCTCTCCAGGGCGGTGGAGCGAGCCGTGCGAGGTTCGCTCGACGTTCTGCTCGAAGACGGTGAAGCGCTCGCCGGCGCCCGATTCGATGATGTAGCTCGTGGAGGCGCCGAGGTAGGACGCGTCGATGACGCGGCCACGAAGCCGGTTCATCCCGGCCGCGATCGCGGACGCGTCTGCGTGGAGCCGGATCTTCTCCGGCCTGACCCCGATCTTGATCGACGACTTCCCCTCGACGACCGACGCCGGAACGCGGACCGCCGCGCCGTCCGCGAGCCTGGCCGTGATGTACTGGCCGTCACGCCCCGCGAGGCTCGCGGGCAGCAGGTTGCTGATGCCGAGGAAGCCGGCCACGTACTCGGTCGCGGGCCGCTCGTAGAGCGTCTCCGGATCTCCGAGCTGCTCGTATTTCCCACGGTTCATGACGGCGATGCGATCCGACATCGTCATCGCCTCCTCCTGATCATGGGTCACGTAGATGAACGTGATCCCGACCTCTTCCTGGATCCGCTTCAGCTCGACCTGCATCTGCTTGCGAAGCTTGAGATCCAGGGCTCCCAGCGGCTCGTCCAGCAGGAGCACGGACGGCTTGTTCACGAGCGCTCGAGCCAGCGCGACGCGCTGGGCCTGACCGCCGGAGATCTGGGCCGGCTTGCGACGCTCGTACCCAGGCAGCTCGACGAGTTCGAGCATCTCGGTGACGCGCGCCTTGACCTCCGCATCCGCCACCTGCCGCCGACGCAGGCCGAAGGCGACGTTGTCGAAGATCGTGAGGTGCGGGAAGAGCGCGTAGTTCTGGAAGACGGTATTGACGTTTCGCTTGTACGGCGGCAGCCACGTCACGTCCTGGCCAGCCAGCTCGATGGTCCCGGATGTCGGCTGTTCGAAACCGCCGATCATTCGGAGCGTCGTCGTCTTGCCACAGCCCGACGGCCCCAGCAGGCTGAAGAACTCGCCGTCGTGGACCTCGAGGTCGATGTGGTCGACGGCCACGATCAGGCCGCTGTCGCTGGGCTCGACGTATTTGGCAACGCGGCGTCCGGCGGCGTCGTTGCCGAAGGCCTTGTAGATCTGGGTCAGCCGAACCTCGACCTCGGGCACGTTCGTCTCGCTCCTCCGAACCGCTGGGTCGCAGCAACCAGCCACACGCCGGTCCGGATCGGACCGCGTCTGGCGTGGGCCGAGGATAGGCGGGCGCCGTCTGCGGTGTCAAACGACGGAAGCCCTCGTGCAGGTCCCCGCCAACCTACGAAGTTCGCACGAAAACACGCCTCGGACCAACGAAGTTCGGAGATGCTGACCCGTCTGGGAGCGTGAGCGGGGCTCGCTCACTGCCACGACGACCTTCGGGGCTCATCCCCATCCGGCGCGCTGACTGCACGTCAGGCGAGCCCAGACTAGGATATCGACGCCAATCCCGCCGGAATCCCCTTACAGCCCGAGGAACGCATGCCGCAGGTCACGGAAGACGTCGTCATGGCCGCGCTTCGCAACGTCGAGGAACCCGAGCTGGGTGGCGATCTCGTGACGCGGAACATGATCAAGGACCTGCGGATCGACGGAGGTGCCGTCGCGTTCACGATCGAGCTCACGACGCCCGCTTGCCCGTTGAAGGACGAGATCGAGTCGCGGGTCCGAACCGCCCTCGAGCCGGTTGGAGTCGAATCGATCGACCTGACCTGGGGCGCCAGCGTCCGCCGCGCTTCTCCCCGGACCCCGGAGCAGCTCCTCCCTGGCGTGAAGAACATCATCGCGGTGGCCTCCGGCAAGGGCGGCGTCGGCAAGAGCACGGTTGCCGTCAATCTCGCCGTGGCGCTCGCACGTGATGGCGCCGCGGTCGGCCTCCTGGACGCGGATATCACCGGCCCGAACGTGCCGATGATGCTGGGCCTGGATGGGCAGCCCGGCAAGAGCGAAAACGAGAAGATCCTGCCGCTCAGCCGACACGGCGTGAAGGCGATCTCCATCCAGTTCTTCGTCCCGCCCGGCCAGCCGATCATCTGGCGCGGCCCCCTCGTGGGTGGCGCGATCCAGCAGTTCCTGCGCGACGTCGAATGGGGCGAGCTCGACTACCTCGTCATCGACCTGCCGCCGGGCACCTCGGATGCGCAGCTCACGCTCGCCCAGGCGGTGCCGATCTCGGGGTCCGTTCTCGTGACGACGCCCCAGGATGTCGCGCTCCTTGACGTCGAGAAGGCGCTCGCGATGTTCAGGCGGACGAGTGTCCCCGTCATCGGGCTCGTCGAGAACATGAGTGGCCTTGCCTGTCCGCACTGCGGGGAGATGATCGAGTTGTTCGGACGCGGGGGCGGGGAGCGCTTCGCGCGCGAGCACGACGTTGAGTTCCTCGGTCAGATCCCGCTCGACATCACGGTCCGCCAGGGTGGCGATGTGGGAGTCCCGGCAGTCGCCCAGCGCGAGCCGGGTCCGGCCGCCGTGGCCCTTCAGAACATGGCCCGGATCATCGCGGCGCGGATGAGCGTTCGGGCGGCGACCGGTGCGGGCCAGCCGGTCCTGACGATCTCCTAGGGTCGCCCCTCCGGCAGCGCCGGGAGGGTCACCGTCGGCGCCTCGCCGGCCGCCACGTCAATCGTGGTTCCCGGTACGGCGGGTTGGACCAGGCCCTTCGTGGGCGCGCAGATTGCCCGGATTGCCGCGAGGCGCTCGTACGGGTAGTGGACGAGGATCCCGCGCGGAACTCCTGCCCGGATCACATGGTCCACGGCCTCCTCGGCCGTGAGGTGCCCGCGCCGGACGTCGTCATACCGATCCGAGTCGAGGGTGGCCTCCAGGATCAGGAGCTCGGCGCCGCGCGCGAGTTCCACGACCGCGTCGGACGGGCCCATGTCGCCGGCGTAGACGACACGCTCTCCGTCCGGGCCGGCGATCACCATGGACCAGGCCGGGACGTAGTGGCCCACAGGGTGCGCGCGGATCGTGAGGTCGCCGATCTGGAACGGCTCATCGGTCGCGTATTCACGGATGTCGAACGCTGCCTCGAAGAATCCCGGGCGCTCGCTGATGACGATCGCAAGGTGGTCGAGCCGTTCCTTGCCGCCGGGCGGGAGGTAGACCGGGATGGGCAGCGGGGAGGGTTCACCCCATGGGAAGCGGTACCGAAGCGGCGCGATATCGATCCAGTGGTCCGCGTGCATGTGCCCAACCACCAGACCGTCCAGACCGGCCGCCCCAATGGACATCTCCAGCTGCGAGGCAATGCCGCTGCCGATGTCGAAGAGGACGGCGGTGGTACCTGTCTGGACCAGGATCCCGGACGCGGCGGTTTCCGCGACGGGGCGCGCAGTTCCCGTCCCGAGAACGGTCAGGCGCATGCGGATCCTCCAAGCCGCGCTCCGGGCCGGCGCGTCCGATGGATGGTGGCATGCGCGACGACGGCTGTCTGGCCAGGCATGCCATGGAGCAAGTGATTCATCGCACCCGGGCGTGAAGAATCGCCGCGGCGAGGAGCGCGGCCCGGGTGCGGCCCATCGCTCCGGCGAGGAAGGCGAGCCGACGTTCTGCATGCTCGCCGGCCGGGTCGACGACGGCGACCGACACTGCCATGTCGCCGCCGCGGGTCGTTGCCCGGACCGCGAGGCCGACATCGGCGCCGGCGGCGTCGCGGATCTCGCGAGCCAGGCCGGCCAGGTCCAGGCGACTCCCGGTTGCGGCCCGCGGCGCCCCAGCGAGGACCGTCGCGCGGATGAGGCGCTCTCCGAGTCCCTCCCCGAGGAGTGCCGCGACGGACCCGCGCGTGCCGATCTCCACCGTCGCAATGTGCCACCCGCGAGCCGCGAGCGCGGCCTCGATCGCGGCCGGCCACGTGATGTTGCCGCGGGCCCAGACGTGCTCGCCGATCCGTCGGAGCACCTCCCCCTCGGCCGCGGCGACGAGCGTCGCGGCGTCTGTCTCGCCCGCGGGGACGGCCGATATCCGGATATCCAGGGCATCGGCGCGCGCATAGGTGGCCACGGTCGGGTTCGCGTCGCGATCGAGAAGAGACCCGAGGCGCTCCGCGAGGAGTGACTCGCCGATACCCGTCGTGCGCAGCGTGAGCGTGGCCGTCCGCCGGCCCAGCCCGCGCGAGACCAGGCGCGGCAGAACCCACTCGGTCCACATCGGACGCATCTCGCGCGGCGGCCCGGGCAGCGCCACGATCACGCAACCGTCCGGCCGGTCCACCCACCAGCCGGGTGCCGAGCCGCGTGCGTTGGGGATGGGCGTGGTCGACGGCGTCGTCCAGGCCTGCTTGAGGTTCGTCGCGGAGAAGGGGAGACCGCGCCGGACGAACAGGTCGCGAAGCCACGTCGCGAGCTGGAGATCCACCGCCGGGGTCTCGCCGATGGCGGCGGCGATCGACTCGCGTGTCAGATCGTCCGGCGTGGGTCCCAGGCCGCCGGTCGAGATGACGAGGTCGGCCCGGCCGAGCGCGGCCTCGAACGCCCCCTGCACGATCGGCAGCTCGTCGGGCAGCGCGGTGATTCGGAGGACCTCGACACCGGCGTCGGTCAGGGCTCCGGCGAGCTCACCCGCGTTGGTGTCGCGGGTCTCGCCCACGGTTAGCTCGGAGCCGATGGACAGGAGCTCAGCCCGCCGAATCTCACGCACGGGCCGATGGTATGCGAGCCGGCCGGAGTGGTCGCAGCGCCGGTGGTTGGTATCATCGGGGAGCGCCCGACCTGCACGAGCGAAGACTGGAGACACGTTGGACGACACCCAGACCGCCGGAACCGCCGGGGGCCCGGCCTCGAGCGCCGCCGAGGAGCCGATCGGGCTGCGCGGCCAGCTCGGTGCGGTCCGCGCTGCGATCCGGCGGCTGCTCACCGCGCATATCGACCTCGCGAAGGCCGAGTTCAGCGAGATCAGCGAGGAGATCGGACGGGTCGCCCTCCTCGGCGGGATCGCGTTTGGCGCGCTCCTCCTGCTCGCTCTCCTGCTCCCGATCGGCGGCCTGCTGTTCCTTGCGGAGTGGCTCCTCGGCTCGATCGGCTGGGGTGTCCTGCTCGGGAGTCTGGCACTGCTCGATGGGGCAGTGGTCACCGTCCTCCTGGGCCTGGGTGTGCCGCGCAGCCGGCTGGCCCGGGACTACCTCGTCGCGCTCGTCGGGGCGATCGTTGTCACCGCCCTGCTGCTCCTCTTCGTGACCGGGGTCCAGGTCGGGGTTGGGCTCGGCCTTACCGTCCTGCTGATCGCGATGCCGATTCTCGCCGGCTACGGTGTCGCCCGCAGTGGCATCGACACGGAGGCGTTCAAGGCCCGCTTCTATCCAACGCAGACCATCGAGACGACAAAGGAGACCATCGAGTGGGTGCGCGAACGGACGCCGCTCGGACCGAAGTCCTAGCTGCCCGCGAGGGCCTTCAGGACGAGGTCGTCCGGCTCGAGGCAGCCGGTCGGGCCGCCATGGACATCCCGGCGCGGCTCCGCAACGACCCCGTGAAGGTCGGCGGGGCCGCGGCAGGCGCCGCGTTCCTCCTCCTCGGCGGGCCGAAGCGGATCCTTCGTGGCGCCCGCCGGGCCATCTTCGGCAAGCCCGCGGACCCCCCGCCGTCGATGCTCCCGGATGAGGTGGAGGCCGTCCTCCGCAAGCTCGGCTCCGATGGGGACCGCGTTCGCGGCACGCTTGAACGCGAGTTCGCACGATTCCTGGAGGAGCGCGCGCCGGAGCGTCGAGAGCGCGACATCGCGGGGCTCTTCGGCGGCCTCCTCGCGAACGTCCTGCGGCCCGCCTCGGTCCGTGCCGGGCGCGAGTTCGCGGAGCGCCTCTTCGATCCCGACGGCCCGTCGTTCGCGGAGGGCCTCCGGAAGGCCCGCGCACGGATGGATGCCGCCGTCCCGAAGGGGCCCTCGAAGGGCTGACAGTCGGGACCGTCGCACCCACCGGTCACGAGCCGTCACGTGGCGCTATCCTCGTCCCGGGCGAGTGGCGGAATGGCAGACGCGCCGGCCTTAGGAGCCGGTGCCCCGTGAGGGGCGTGTCGGTTCGACCCCGACCTCGCCTACAACGGCAACCGGGCCGGTCCGGCTGCCGCCCGTATACTGCCCCGCGATGAACAGCACGATCTCGCCCGCCCCCAGGAGCTCGGTCAAGGTCCGTTTCGAGCTGCCGGCCGAGCAGTTGACCACGGCCCTGGACGAGGCGGTCCGTCATATCGCACGGCGTACGCGGATCGCGGGTTTCCGTCCCGGCAAGGCCCCGCGCGCCGTCGTCGAGCGCGTCGTGGGAGCGCCCGCGATCCTCGACGAGGCCGTGGATCACCTGGTTCAGCGCGCGTACCGCGACGCGCTGATCGAACACGACCTCACGCCCCTGACCAACGCCGATATCGACATCGAGCAGGCCGAAGAGGGCAAGGAGATCATCTTCACCGCGACGGTCCAGGTCCGCCCGGAGGTCGTGCTCGGCGACTATCGCAACTTCAAGTTCCCGCCCGAGATCGAGTCGATCGACGACGCCAAGATCGACAAGGTCATCGAGGAGCTCGCCGATCAGAACGCGACGCTTGCCCCGGTGGAGGATCGGGGCGCGAAGGCCGGCGACTACGCGGTGATTGGCTATGTCGGCACGCGGGACGGCGTCCCGTTCGACGGGGGGTCAACCGACAGGATGCCGCTCATCCTCGGCGACGAGCGGCTTATCCCGGGCTTCGAGGCCAACCTCATGGGCATCAAGGCTGGCGAGTCGACCAGCTTCGACATCACGTTCCCGGCGGATTACGTGGAGCCGGCACTGGCCGGACAGGGGGCCCACTTCGCGGTCGATCTGCGAGAGCTCCGGGAGAAGGTCCTGCCGACGGTTGACGACGAGTTCGCCCGGTCGATGGGCAGCTTCGCGGATCTCGCGACGCTCCGGCTCGAGATCGAGGCGCGCCTGGGCCGAAACGCTCTCGATCGAGCCCGCCACGAGTTCTCGGACAAGATCATCGAGTACGCCGTGGCCAACGCCTCACTCGAGCTCCCGGACATCCTGGTCGACCAGGAGGTCGAGGTGATGCACGACGAGTTCCGCGCCTCGCTGGCCCGAAAGGGCATCACGGAAGAGGCGTACCTGAAGGTCGTGGACAAGGCCGACGCGGATCTCCACGCGGAGTTCCGCCCCAATGCCGAGAAGCGGGTCCGGGTTCTCCTCGTCCTCTCGAAGCTCGCCGAAGCAGAGGGCGTCGTCATCACCGACGCCGAGGTCGAGGCCGAGGTCGACCGCGCCCGCGAGCGCTACAGTCGCGACAAGAAGACCGTGGCCTACTTCGAGTCGGCCCGCGGCCGGAGCTTCGTTCGGAGCACGCTCCGGCGGAGCCGTGTCGTGGAGCAGCTCGTGGACGCGTGGCTGGTCGCGCACCCCGAGCATCCCGGCCTCCCGCACCTTGAGGACGACGCCCCGTCAAGTGTCGCTTCGAGGTCCGCGCAAGCCAGTGCAGCCATTGATGCCACCGATCCGGGCTCGGTCTTCGAGCCGGACGCCGCGCCGGCCTCGGCCGGCTGACCCATCCCCCCAAGTTGCGTCAGGAGCCAACCATGCTCGTGCCGATGGTCATCGAGTCCTCCAGCCGGGGGGAACGCGCCTACGACATCTATTCCCGGCTCCTGAAGGAGCGGATCATCTTCATCGGGGACGTGATCGAGGATCATCTCGCGAACCTCGTCATCGCCCAGCTCCTCTTCCTGGAGTCCGAGGATCCCGAGAAGGACATCAGCCTGTACGTCAACTCGCCCGGCGGCGAGGTGACGGCCGGCCTCGCGATCTACGACACGATGCAGTACCTGCGGGCCCCGGTCAGCACGATCTGCCTGGGCCAGGCGGCTTCGATGGCAGCGGTCCTCCTCGCGGCCGGCGCGAAGGGCAAGCGCTACGCGCTGCCGCACAGCCGGATCATGATCCACCAGGGCTCGGGCGGGTTCCGCGGCAACGCCCCGGACGCCGTGATCCAGATGCGCGAGTGGGAGCATCTGGTGCAGCTGAACCACGAGATCCTCGCGCGCCACACCGGCCAACCGATCGACAGGATTGCCGTGGACACGGATCGCGACCGGTTCATGTCGCCCGAGGAGGCGAAGGACTATGGCATCATCGATGCTGTCTACAGCGCCCGGGGGTCGTCCCTGATCTCGCAGGCCCACGATGCCGCCCTCGCCGGCGGTGAGGGCAGCAAGGTCACGGGCATCACGGACGCGGGGACGAAGAAGTCGAAGGGTTGATCCCGGCACCAGTCCGGGACACCCCGAGGCGATCGAACGAGGCAGGCGCGTGAGTACGACCGGCAGCAGCAGCTCCAAGGGCCCCAAGGTCCCGTACCGCTGCTCCTTCTGCGGCAAGAGCCAGGAGCAGGTGCGCAAGCTCATCGCGGGGCAGGGCGTCTATATCTGCGACGAGTGCATCAACCTGTGCCAGGAGATCATCGACGAGGAGCTCCTGGATCAGCCGAAGGCGAAGCCGGCAAGTACCAAGCTCCCGAACCCGCGCCAGATCACGTTCTCCCTGGACCAGTACGTGATCAGCCAGGAGAAGGCCAAGAAGGTCCTCTCGGTCGCGGTCTACAACCACTACAAGCGGATCAACGCCGGCCACGCCATCGACGACGTGGAGCTCCAGAAGTCGAACGTCCTCCTGGTGGGCCCCACCGGGTCCGGGAAGACGCTCCTCGCCCAGACGCTGGCGCGCGTGCTCGACGTGCCGTTCTGCATTGCCGACGCGACGTCATTGACGGAGGCCGGCTACGTCGGCGAGGACGTCGAGAACATCCTGCTTCGCCTGATCCAGGCGGCCGACTTCGATGTTGCCCGTGCCCAGCGCGGGATCATCTACATCGACGAGATCGACAAGATCGCCCGCAAGGCCGACAACCCGTCGATCACCCGCGACGTCTCCGGCGAGGGTGTCCAGCAGGCGCTCCTCAAGATCCTCGAGGGAACCGTTGCCAACGTGCCGCCACAGGGCGGGCGCAAGCACCCCCACCAGGATTTCATTCAGATCGACACGACGAACGTCCTGTTCATCTGCGGTGGCGCATTCGACGGCCTCGAGAAGATCGTCGAGGAGCGCGTCGGGAAGCGGGCGATCGGTTTCGGGTCGGAGGGGGCGCCGTCGGCGGTTGAGCGCGGCCGGCTCCTCGAGAAGCTCATGCCCGAAGACCTCCTGAAGTTCGGGCTCATCCCCGAGTTCATCGGCCGTCTGCCGGTCATCGTCACGCTCTCGGCGCTGACCGCCGCCGACCTCGTCCGGGTCCTCGTGGAACCGAAGAACGCGATCGCCAGGCAGTTCCAGAAGTTCCTCTCGCTGGACAAGGTGGAGCTGATCTTCACACCGGGTGCCCTGCGGGCCGCGGCCGAGGTGGCCCTCGACCGCAAGACCGGCGCTCGCGCGCTCCGGTCCATCGTCGAGGAGGCGCTCCTCGATGTGATGTTCGACATCCCCGAGCGCACCGACATCCGCAAGTGCATCATCACCGAGGAGACGATCCGGGACCGTCGGACGCCGCTCCTCCTGACGAAGACGGACGTCGACAAGGGCGTCGACGAGACGAACTACGAGGACTGGCTGGCCGAGCGGGCTGAAACCGCCTGATCGGGGCTGTCAGTGGTCCTCGAGGACCAGACCCGGCGGAAGATGCTCGCGAAGCGCGTCCGCGACCGATTCGAGGTCGGTGCCCGCCGGCCCGCGCAAGGTCAGCGCGAGCGACACGCCGGGGACCGTGGCCGTTACCACGGCGGAGGGCTGCGCCGCGACCTCGACGATGGCTGAGGCCCCCGCCACGGCCACTGCCGACGGCTGCGCCGGTGCCGCGGATCGCAGGTCGGAGAGGAGCAGCCGCGCATGGTACAGGGCGATGACGGAGGCCACGATGACCACGGCGATCGGGATCGACAGGTCTGAGCCGAGCGCGACCCCGCGGCCACCCAGGAGCGTATCGACGACCCGATAGAGCGAGAACGCCGCACTCGGCACCGCGGCGATGAGGGCCGCACCAACCGCGAGATAGAGGTACGCACGGCCGGCGGTCACGTGCCGTTCCGTGATCGGGGTCGCCAGCCGGCGGCGCATCACGAGCGTCCAGGCCGGGATCCAGAGCACGGCACCCACGACAATCTGCGCCACGAACCACGCGAGCTCGAATCGCAGGAAGTCGTTGTCGGCCGCGACGGCCAGGGCTACCTCGAACAGGCGGCCCAGGAGCTGCGCCGTGCCGACGGCCAGGAAGATGATGCCGACCGCCGCCGTGAGATGGAGGGCAAGCCGCTCCACCGCCGCAAGGGCGACCGGCGAGCGACCGGCGCCCTCACGCCGCCACGCGGCCCAGTGGAGCCAGCCGGCGATCGCGAACGGGATGGCCACGAGCGGCGGTCCGACAACGAGTTCGAGGAAGGCCGAGGTGTCGGTGCCATCGCTGACCCCCAGCACCCATCGGCCAAGCTCCGCGAGTGACGAAGCCACCGTCACGCCGACATTGGACAGGGCGACGAGGATGACCGCACCGAAGTAGGTCGCGCGCAGGGCGCTGGCCCGATCGTCCTCTCCAACGGTCTCCGCGTCGCTGACGGCCCGTCGCGCATCGTCCGCCTGGAACCAGAAAAGGCCCGCCCCGACGACGACCGTGGCCAGTGACCAGGTGAGCGGCACGAGCCACCAGTCGGCTCCTCCGCCGAAGCCCTCCCGCCCGATGAGGACCGACAGGAGCGTCTCGATGACCTGGCTCACCCCTCCGACCAGGAGCACGAGGCCGACGAATGCCCAGGCGTAGCGCTGCAACCGGGTGATCCATGCAGCCGCCCGGCTCAGTCGATCGTGCCGAAGGTCGATGCTCCGTCGCCGCTGGTGGTACCACCAGACGGGTGCCGCGACGAGCAGCAGCGCGACGTGGTCCGAGGGTCGTGCACCGCCAGGGTCGGTGCCGAGGAGCGTGCCGAAGACGTAGTCCAGGAGTTCGAGAGCCGCGTAGGCCCCGAATGCCAGGGCAACGGTGCCGACCAGACCCAGGTGCAGCGCACGAATGGCCGAGTGGCGGTCGTTGCGGGCGGTGTCGTCGCTCCCGCGCCAGCCGCGACCGACCAGCAACCAGTGGACGGCGAAGACCGGCGACCCCACCGCGACCAGCGCGATGGCCAGGCTTACCTGCTCCCGTCCCGTGCTTCCACCACCGCCGATGATGCTCGCCCCGAGCGCGTCGGCAAGTTCGCCGAGCACGACGGCGACGAGGTTGTAGAGCCCTATGGACAGCACGAGCAGGCTGACCGCCGATACCACGTACAGGTAGAGCCGCTTGGCGATGTCCATGGTGATCGACGCTCGTCCCTCAGTACTGGTACGGGACGGACTCGATGCCGACCAACGGCTCGTCGATCAGCCAGGTGCCACGCTCCCGGACCAGCCGGACCGAGCGCTCGTACGAGTAGCGCTCACCGGCCAGGCCGCCCTCGGAGAATTGGTCAACCCGGATGCGGAGCACAGAACGGTCAGCGGTGACGTCCACGTTCAGCAGCACCAGGCGACGACCCTGGTCGCGCTGCCAGGACCAGTCGGCGTCCATGCGCCGGTACTCAGCAGGACTCATCTCCGCGGTCACCGTGGAGGAGAAGTGGCCGTAGGCGGCCTCGATGTCCCCGGTTTCCCAGGCCTCGTAGAAGTCCTGGAACGCGGCCTCCGGCGAGCCGGCTGCGTACTCGGTCGGCCGGTTGGGCAGCGCGACCGCGACGATCAGGGCGATCACGACCAGCGCGCTGATCGCGGCGCCGATCAGCACCACCGACCTCGGGAACGCTGCACTCCCGCTCGGGGGCGCCGTCATAACCCCAGACGGCTCGTTCATGGCCGCTCCTCGCATCGGTGCCCACGTGGCGAAGACGCCCTGCGGCCCTTCACCATCGGTGAGCTTACTCGTCGCCGCAAGGGCCACTCCGGGCCCGAGTCCGGAGAATCGCGTGCTACACTCCCGGCCTCACGGCGAGGACCGAGAGGAGTAGGGCCGGGTCGGCCATCAAGCGAGCGCGGGACGGTGCGAGCCGCGCGGGCACGACGGACCCGAAGGTCGCTCGCGAGCCGTGCGGTTGGCGCCCGATAGCGCGCCACGAGGAGGCCCGGACCCGGCGCCCGCGATGTGCGGGAGGCCTCGGACCTCGAACCAGCAGGTGGTACCACGACCCGTTCGTCCGCTGGGCGAGCGGGTTCGATGTTTTCGCCCCGCGGCCGCGTCGAGCGGCTGATGGGGCCCGAGGGAGCAGGGGACGGATGACGGAACGGGAGCTCGCGAAGGCCTACCGGCCAGCCGATGTCGAGGGCGCGATCTACGAGCGCTGGATCGCGGCCGACGTCTTCGCGCCCGACGGTGCCGGGTCCCGCGCGGACGCTTCGAAGCCGCCCTTCGTCATCATCCAGCCGCCTCCGAACATCACCGGCGCGCTCCACCTCGGTCACGCGCTGACCTCGACGCTGGAGGACCTCATGGTCCGCCACGCCCGAATGACGGGGAGACCGACGCTCTGGTTGCCCGGCCTGGACCATGCCTCGATCGCCGCGCAGTACGTCCTCGACAGGATCATCGCCGCGGAAGGCGAGACCCGGGAGAGCCTCGGTCGCGAACGATACCTCGAGCGCATGTGGCAGTTCATCAACGCGACCCGCGAGGTCATGCTCGGCCAGCAGCGCCGGATCGGCGCGTCCCTCGACTGGAGCCGGCTCCGGTTCACGATGGATGACGAGTCCGCACGCGCTGTCCGGGAGTCGTTCAGCCGCCTCTACCGCGACGGTCTTGCGTATCGAACCGAGGCGCTCATCAACTGGTGTCCGGGCTGCCGGACCAGCGTGTCCGACCTCGAAGTCGTCGCGACGCCGACGACCGGAACGCTGTGGTTCGTCCGTTACCACTTCGTCGATGAGGCGACTGGTCGGCCGGACCCCGACACGTGGATCACGGTCGCGACCACGCGCCCGGAGACGATCCTCGGTGACACGGGCGTCGCCGTCCATCCCATGGACGAGCGCTACAAGGTCTTCGTCGGCCGGCGGGTCCGCATCCCGTTCGTGGAGCGTGATGTGCCGATCGTCGCCGACGAGTCGGTGGATCAAGCATTCGGCACCGGCGCCGTCAAGGTCACGCCCGCCCACGACGCCACCGACCTCGAGACCGGCAGGCGCCACGGCCTCCCGTCGATCGACGTCATGGCCGATGACGGCTCGATCAGCCGGCTGGGCGGTCCGTACGCTGGCATGGACCGATTCGTCGCCCGGGCCCTGATCCTCGAGGATCTTGCCGAACATGGCGATCTCGAGGGAGAGCGGCCGCACGAAATGGTGCTGGGGCGCTGCCAGCGCTCGGATGATGTCATCGAGCCGAGGCTCAAGACCCAGTGGTTCATCAGGACGGCCCCCCTCGCGGAACGCGCGCTCGAAGCCACCCGGTCTGGTCGAACGCAGATCCTGCCCGCCCGGTTCGGGAAGGTCTGGGAGCACTGGCTGACGGGCATCCACGACTGGAACGTGAGCCGTCAGCTGTGGTGGGGGCACCGGATCCCCGCGTGGTACTGCCCGGACGGCCACATCACCGTGTCCGAGATCAAGGCCGGCCCGTCGGCCTGCGAGACATGTGGTCGGGCCGCGTCCGAGCTCCGCCAGGACCCGGACATCTTCGACACGTGGTTCAGCTCGGGCCTGTGGCCGTTCTCGACCCTCGGCTGGCCGGACGCGACCGACGATCTCGCCCGCTACTACCCCGGTTCGGTCATGGAGACCGGCTACGACATCATCTTCTTCTGGGTCGCCCGGATGATGATGCTCGGCATCCACCTCACCGGAGATGTGCCGTTCCAGACCGTCTACCTCCACGGCCTGGTCAAGGACCCGTACGGGAAGCGGATGTCGAAGACGAAGGGCAACGTCGTGGATCCGCTCGAGGCAATCTCCGAGTCCGGCGCGGACGCGCTCCGCTTCGCGATCGTCCACGGCACCTCGCCCGGAAACGACCAGAAGTTCCGCTCCGAGCGGCTCGACGATGGTCGCAACTTCGCGAACAAGCTCTGGAATGCCACGCGCTACGTGCTCGGGGCGCGCCCGTCGTCCATCCCGGCCGGGGCTCCGCGCCACGCGCCCGACCCCGCGCATCTCGGCCTCGCCGAGCGCTGGATCCGGTCGCGGTCAGCGGCCACGATCGGGACGGTGAATGCGGCGATGGCCGGGTTCCAGTTCGCGGAGGTGACGCGGGCCCTGTACGACGCCGTCTGGACCGAGTACTGCGACTGGGGTCTGGAGCTGGCCAAGACCCGACTCGGGGACGAATCGCTGCCGGTTGAGATCCGCGAGGCAACCTGGTGGGCACTCGTCGAGGCGCTCGATACGTACCTCCGGTTGCTGCATCCCGTGATGCCGTTCCTGACCGAGGCCCTGTGGGCCTCGCTGCCCCATGCCACCGATGATCCCGACCTGCTCGTCGTCGCGGCCTGGCCGACCCCCGGGGCGCTCGATCCCTTCGCCGACATGGCCGTGGCCGCGCTCATCGAGCTCGTTCATGGGACCAGGAACGCACGGGCCGAGGCGGGACTCGAAGCCGCCGCCTGGTTCCCCACGGACGTCGCGGCCCCCGCCCCGCTGACCGCGGCTTTCGAGGATCTCCGCCCAGCCCTGGAACGCCTCGGACGTGCACGGCCCCTTCGCCTCCACGGATCGCGCGACGCGCTGGTCGCGACCGACGGACTCGGGTCGCTGACGGTGATCGCCGGCGATATCGAGGCCCGGATCACGCCGGCGGCGGATCCGGCGGCGGCGGATCGTGAGCGAGGCCGCCTGGAGAAGGAACTCGCCGAGGCAGAGGAGTTCCTGGCGGCGACCCGTGCCCGGCTCGCCAACGACGCGTTCGCGTCGAAGGCCCCATCCTCCGTGGTCGAAGGCGCCCGCGCTCGCGAGGCCGAACTGGCCGACACGGTCGCCCGGCTCGGCTCGCTCCTGGGTCGATAGGCACTCGGAGAGACGGATCGGCGCTGCTACGATACGTGTCAGTTTCCGTCTGCTGAGTTCCCGGGGGAGACCACGTTCGTGCCGCTCGAGTTCCTTCGTCGCAAGGGCAATGAGCCCGCTCCGGTGCCTGCCGCGAAGGCTGCCCAGGCCGGTCCATCCGGCCACGCCATGCCCGAGGAGGTCGTTGCCCACGAGCACCAGTTGCGCCTGAACTACGCTGGCAAGACGAGCGAGGGCGTCCGGATCAAGGCCGGGGCCGGCGGGCTCGCGGACCTGCCCACGATGCTCGCCGGCATTGCCAAGAGTGAGGTCGAGGTCATCGAACCGCTCCCGATCGAATTCAGCCAGGCGTCGCCCACGATCATTCGGCCATCCGAGGCGATGCAATGGCTGAACGCCCACCACGCCCTCTCGCCGATCGGACGGCACGCGCTGCTTGTCCTCGAGACGATCGACGCGGTTGACCTCGCCTTCGATACGTTCGTCTGCGGGCTCCTCGACGGCGAGACTGATACGTCGGGCTACCCGGAGTACAACGCGGTCGTGGGTGGAGCGGCCGCGCACTGGGACGAGGTGACCGGCGACATGATCGTCCGCGGCGTTGTTGGCTGGGGCGGCCGAGGGGTTCGTGGCGACACGGATCGCGTGGGCTCGAGGATCCTGACGACGATCCTCTCGAACATCCTCGCGAGCCAGTATTCCCTCGGGCTCACCGCCGTCGAGCGGCCCGCCGTGGCAACCGGGCGCGGGGGTGTGATCTGCGCACATTGCGGCTTTCAATCGGCGCACGAGCGGGCGTTCTACTGCCCGAAGTGCGGCATGCGCCTGTCGCGCGGCTGAGCTGACCGGGAACTGAGGATCGCCTGCTCTGTGCCGATCTACGACTACACCTGCTCGGGCTGTCGCCACCTCGTGGAAGTGATTCACGGGATCCACGAGGGCGGACCCCGGTTCTGCCCGAACTGCGGGATCGAGGGTTCGATGCGCAAGGGGTTCGTGACCCCGGCCGTCCATTTCAAGGGTTCCGGGTGGGCCAAGAAGGACCGGTCGGCGGCTGCTGCCTCGGGCAAGTCACGGGAGTCGAAATCTGCCACGCCGGCCACGGGTGTCGCCGACACATCGAAGGCCGGGGCGGAGACGGCGTCTCCGGCGCCCACGCCGTCTTCCTCGGTATCGACGTCGGATGGAGGCGAATGACGATGGCCGGGTCTGCCGCTGACTGGATCAGCCTCGCCGAAGCTTCCGAGATCCTCGCCGCTTCGAACGTCCACTTTCGACCATCCACGATCGGGACCTGGGCGCGAACCGGCAAGCTCCAGAGCATCAAGCTCGGCGGGCGGCGGTTCGTCCGTCGTGGCGAGGTCCGAGCGCTCATCGCGCCGCCGCGACGCGTCCGTGCGGATGACCTGCAGCCGGGGCTGTTCGAGGACCTTCGGGACTGACGATGCTGCTGAGCGGATGGCGGGTCCGCATCGGGAGGATTCTCGAGCAGCGCCGGGTCCAGACCCTGCGCGCAGTGCTGTATCGGTACGACGCTGCCGGCGGTGCCCTGTTGGCCGGCGGGCTGGCCTACAGCGCCCTGTTCGCAATCGTTCCGCTCGCCCTCGTCCCCGCCGGCCTGACCGGCCTGTTGGTCGGGGATCCCGACGTTCGCGACCAGGTGGTCGAGACGATCGCCAACGTCCTGCCGCCCCTCCTCGGGCTCGTCAGCCTCGTTCTCGCTGAGGCTGCGAAGTCGGCCGGGACAATCTCGATCCTGGGTGCCGCGACCCTCCTGTGGGGCGGAAGCCGGTTCATCCTCGCCTTCGAGGGTGCAATGTCACGGGTGGCCGGAGGCCCGAGAACGCGCGGCATCCTGCACCGAAACATGCTCGGCGTCGGAGCGGCGCTCCTCCTCGTCTCGACGGTCGTGGCTGGAGCCGTGCTGGCAGGTCTCGCAGCGTTCCTCGACGCGGCTGCCGCCGTCAACGGGCCCTTCGTCGTGTCGCAGGTGACGAGCACGGTGCTGGCCCTCCTGCCGCTGGCCCTGTCGGTTGGCGCGATGGTCCTCGTCTACCGGTTCGTGCCCGAGGATCGTCCGTCCTGGCGCGCCGCATGGCTGCCTGCCGGCGTCGTGGCGCTTGTTCTCACGATCACGGCCCGGATCTTCGTCTTCATCGCCCCCCGGCTGATCGGGGCCGCGGCGACGATCGGAGCCGTCGCGACCGCCTTCGCGGCACTGGCATGGCTCGGGTTGACGTTCCAGGCGATCCTGCTCGGGGCTGCCTGGGTAGGCGTGCGCCACGAGGCCGGGACCGGACCGGCGAAACCCGAGTCCGCGTCGCGCTAGCGCCCGTCGTCGAGCCCGCCCCCGGGCGATCAGTCTCCCGCGAGAGCGCCGTGGCGCGCCGGCGCAGACTTAGGGCTTGTGGCTGAAATGCGCAGCTCGGCAGGCGACAGCGGAGCCCGATCGGTCTCGGATGGGCCGCCGCGAAAGCCGCCGCGCAAGCCGCCGCGAAGCTCCCAGGAGCACGATCCGAACGAACGAGCACGACCCATGCCCCCGACGTGCGGGTTCCTGCTCGATGGGACGTTGGGTCGTGCTCATTCATCGAAAACGCGCGTTTGACAGAAGCTCGCCGGCTGAGCGCCTGAGCGGGT